>JAESGR010000078.1_pt1 | contig 273497 bp, 215 predicted proteins | sample 9269771 | NCBI WGS metagenome assembly JAESGR01 (sample SAMN15739572, study PRJNA653492) | algae metagenome | isolation source: Chroococcus sp. CMT-3BRIN-NPC107 and co-occurring heterotrophs from well... | place: USA: Clark Mountains Wilderness, California | collected 2010-04-18
CCTCCTTTCTAAGGGATTACTTAGAATCCCGGCCAGGGCGACCTGGCCGAGAACTTGTCAGCACGGCCTCGTCTCCCGCCAGGGAGGCCCCACCGGGCGACCGGTGCGGGACGGCTTTCCGACTATTGACTTTCAAATGCAGCAGGCCCCGGTTCGTAAGAACCGGGGCCTGTTTGTTTTTATACATGGTGCATCCCCGGTCGCGCTCGTGGCTGGGTGCATCGACGGCCGGGTGGGAACTCACGGTGCGAGCACCGTGGGCTTTCGGCGTTGGGTGTGGGTTGGGGGGATGGGGGTCTTTCATTCCGATGGCGTTTTGCCATAATGTCTCGTCTGGCCGTCCCTTGGCCCCCGCCTTTTACCGACGAGGAAAAACGCACATGGGTCCGACCAACGTCGCCTTGGTCAAGCTGTTCCGAGCCGATCAGGAGTTGCGCGCGGCGCAGGAGAACTACGATTCGGCGGCGCGCAGCGTCCGGGCGCTGGAGCGGAAGGTGGCCGAGCTGACGGCGAAGGTGGCGTCTCTCCATCAGACCCTCCGCGAGCAGCAGACCAAGTCCAACGCGTTCGACCTCGACTTGCAGGCCCGCGACGCGCACATCGAGAAGCTCCGCGAGCAGCAACAGCAGGCCAAGACGAACAAGGAGTACCAGGCGTTCCTGACCGAGATCAACATCGGGAAGGTCGACCGGAACAAGGTCGAGGAAGAGGCGCTCAAGGTGATGGAGCTGGTCGAGCGGACGCAAGGCGAGCTGAAGGCGCAGCAGGGGCTGCTCGAGGAAGAACAGAAGAAGCTCGCGGCGGTGCAGGCCCAGCTCGGGGGGCGGCTGGCGGAGCTTCAGGCGGAGATCGACAAGCTGCGGCCGGCGCGGGAGGCGGCGTACGAGGCGGTGCCCCCGAAGGGGCGGGCGGCGTTCGACCGGTTGGCGGAGCGGCACGAAGGGGAGGCGATGAGCGCCCTGGAGAAGCCCGACCCGCGGTCTGAAGAGTACGTGTGCGGGGCGTGCCAGATGTCGCTGGTGGTGGACGTGTACAACCGGCTGCACAGCCGGGACGAGCTGGTGACGTGCACGAGCTGCGGGCGGATGCTGTACATCCCGGCGGAGCTGCCGCCGGAGGTCGCGGTGAACAAGGCCGCAGCGGCGAAGGCGCCGCGGGAGAAGAAGGCGCCGCGCGGGGCGAAGGGCGTGGGGGCGGCGATCAACCGGCAGTCGTCGGCGGTGGACGTGGTCAACTCGGTCACGATCGAGGAGGACCCGGTGCCGGCGGCGACGACGGGCGGCGACGCCGCGCCGGACGGCGAGTCGCAGCAGGACGGCACGCCGGCGGCGGGGGCTTGAGCCCCTAAGCCGGTTCACCGCAGAGGCGCAGAGGTCGCGGAGAAAGCCGCGAACGTCGTGTTCTCCCGGGCGGGCGCGAGACGAGTTGTACATCCGCGACCGCGCCGGCAGTGCCGGTGCGGTCGCTTCCTTTTCTTCTGTGGCTGTGGGGCGAGAAGGAGTTGGGATGGCGGCAGAATCTTCCGACGATTCCCCCCTGCCCGCTCCCGAACGCGCGGCGGCAATGATCCGCGTGGCGTGCTCGCGTGACGTGCGGCGGGCGCGGGAGATGTTGGACGCGCGGCCGGAGCTGTCAACGTTCGACTTCTACGCGGCTTGCGCGACGGGCGAAGCGGAGGTTGTCGAGGAAGCGATCAAGCGGGAGTCGGGTCTCGCGAACCGAGTCGGCGGGCCGCTCGGGTGGGCGCCGATCCTTTACGCGGGCTTCTCGCGGCTGCTTCGGGCGGACGCGCGGCGGGCGGACGGGATCGTGCGCGTCGTGCGGGTGTTGCTCGACCGGGGGGCGGATCCGAACGCTCAATACTTTGAAGGGTCGGGGGAGGCGCGGCACGCGCAGACGGCGCTGTTCGGGGCGGCCGGGGTGGCGAACAACGCGGCGCTGACGCGGATGCTGCTCGAGGCGGGGGCGGACGTGGACGAGGGCCTGGGGGAGCCGAGTTTGGAGACGTGGACGGGGTTGGGGACGGAGGCGCTGTACCACGCGTCGGAGTTCGAGGACGTGGCGTGCCTGCGGCTGCTGCTGGAGGCGCGGCCGCACCCGCTGCGGGTGTCGTACTGCCTGGCGCGGGCCCTGGACTTCGCCGCGCCGGCGGCGGCGTTGCTGTATCTCGAACACGGGGCGGACCCGAACTTCCGGGTGCCGTGGCAGCACGACCGGACGCATCTGCACAAGGCGGTGATTAACGGGCGGGACGTGGCGGTCGTCGAGCGGATGATTGGTGCGGGTGCCGACGTGAACGCCGCCGACGCGATTGGGGCGACGCCGCTGCGGTACGCGGTGCGAAACGGCGACCCGCGGCTGGCGGAGGTGCTGGAGCGGCACGGGGCGTCGCGCGACGCGGTGACGGAGACGGATCGGCGGGTGGGGGCGTGCGTGCTCGGCGAGGCGGTTGGGCCGGTCGGGACGGCGGAAGCGGCGGAGGTGCTGTGCCGGGCGGCGATGCGCGGGGAGGTCGACGTGGTGCGGCGGCTGTTGGACGCCGGCGCGGACGCGGACGCCGGGGGCGGGATGCCGGTGCTGCACCAGGCGTGCTGGCATGGGCAGGCGGAGGCGGCGCGCGTGCTGGTCGAGCACGGGGCGAGCCTCTCGGCCGTGAACCGGTATGGCGGGGATGCGCTGGGCGCGGCGATCCACGGGTCGGTCAACTGTTGTGATCCGGAGGGTGGGCCGGGGATGAGGCCGCCGGAAGAGATCCGGCACGGGCGGTACGGGGAGGTGGTGGGGATGTTGATCGATGCGGGAGCGCGGGTGCCGGGCCACATCGGGGAGGCGAGTGAGGAGGTGTGGGGGGTGCTGAAGGGGCGGGGGCATCTCGTTGAACGTTGAGAATTGCGAGCGGCAGGTTCGGGAACCGGGCAGTCGGTGACTCCTGTGGAAGGCGGTGGCGGGCGGCGTGAGCCCTCACCCCGGCCCTCTCCCGGAGTACCGGGCGAGGGGGAAGTGGGGGGCGGCGCGCGGCGATGCGGGGGGTTGGGAGTTGTGATAGAAGTGGGGGCGATGAAGGACGAGACGCTGACGCTGGAGTTCGACGGGGGGAGTCGCGGAAACCCGGGGCCGGCGGGGATCGGGTGCGTGGTGCGGACGGGGGACGGCACCCCCCTGCTGACGCTCGGGCGGTACATCGGGAAGGCGACGAACAACGTGGCGGAGTACTCGGCGCTGATCACGGTGATGCGCGAGGCGCAGCGGCTGGGGGCGCGGCGGATCAAGATCCGCGGGGACAGCGAATTGGTGGTGCGGCAGATGACGGGGCAGTATCGGGTGAAGCACCCGGATTTGATCCCGCTGTACCGCGAGGCGAAGGAGCTGTTCGACTCGTTCGACGCGGCGTCGATCGAGCACAATTACCGGAACAAGAACGAGCTGGCGGACCGGCTGGGCAATCTGGCGATGGACCGGCGGAAGGACGTGACGGAGGCGGGCGAGGAGGCGACGAGCCCGCTGGACGAGCCGGCGCCGCGGGCGACGGAGGCGGGGGACGAGTTCGCGTGCGCGCGGTGCGGGTGCGTGGTGGAGGTGAAGAAGCCGTCGGGGGTGAGGCCGCACCAGTTGAAGGACTTCGTGTGCCAGTGCGGGCAGAAGATGACGGGGCGGGAGTAGAGGGGGAGGGTTCGGGGCTCGGGGTTCGGGAGGGTTGGCGAAGGCGATCGCGTCGGTTCGGGGGGCACGGAGGCCCCCGCTCACCGGCGCGCGACAGACAAGAATGTCTGCCCCACCAATACGTCATCTTGGAGAGCGCCCCTGACGGGCGAGAGTCGACACGGACGGGGCTGCAATGCGGTACGCGCTGATCTTCATCCTGCTGGGCGCGTGTCTTGGCGTGCTGGCGGTGCAGCGCGGTGGGTGGTGGTGGCTTGCGCTGTGGCCGGCGGTGGGGGCGGCGGTCGTCGGCGTGGGGTACGCGGGGGCTGGTGCGCGCGTGTTCGGCAAGCGGCGGGACGGGTCGCACGCGACGTGGGCGTGGGTGCTGCATCTGCCGTATCTGCTCGTCACGCTGGTCGTGTGGCACCTGCTGCGGCGGGTGGTTCGGGAGCGGGCGGCGGACGAGGTGGCGCCGGGCGTGTGGGTCGGGCGGCGGCCGCTGGGGACGGAGGTGCCGGCGGGGGTGGCGTGGGTGGTGGACGTGACGGCGGAGTTCGCGGTGGCGCGTGGGGTGCGGGCGGCGGGGCGGTCGTACGTCTGTTACCCGACCCTCGACGCGCACGTGTGCGACGACGGGGTGTTCGCGGAGATCGTGCGGGACGTGGCGGCGCTGCCGGGAGGGGTGCTGATCCACTGCGCGCAGGGGCAGGGGCGGTCGGCGGCGCTGGCGGCGGCAATCCTGGTCGCGCGAGGCGCGGCGGCGGACGTTGCGGAGGCGGAGCGGCAGATCGTGGCGGTGCGGCCGGGGTGAGGCTGAAGGCGGGGCAGCGGGCGCTGGTCGAGCGGGTGACGCCGCAACTGCGCGAGGGGGCGGAGGCGGGTGTGGGCGGCACAGGTTCGCAGGGTTCACAGGCGTGACGGGCGGAGATGTCGGGGGGGCTTCGATCCGGGGTGGGGCCTGGGGAGAGGTGTGGTAGAACGTGGGTGGCGAGGCGAGGGCAGTCTGGGGTGCGGATGGCTCTGTCAGGGCCGACAAGGACGTCTGCCCACCCTGGGCGAGGTGCGACGTGCCGTTGATCGGAAGGTTGTTCTCGGGCAGACAAGAATGTCTGCCCCACCATGCTGGGGAGCAGGAGGAATTTGTGCGAGAGACGCGCGGGACGTTTCGGCTGGAGGCGATGGAGGGGCGGCGGATGTTGTCGGCGGGCGTGTTTGGTGCGGACGCGGGTAGCGTTTGGGAGGACGGCCGGGCCGCGGTGGTGGAGGCGCCGGCGAGGGTTGCGCCGCTCGTCGTCGTGCGGTCGGTGAAATATCCGCAGGTGGTCGGGCGGTGGGAGGGGACGTGCAAGGTCGCCGGGGTGAAGGGGTCGGTGGCGGTGTCGATGGAACTGACGTCGCAGAAGAAGTCGGCGGCGGTGGGACGGTTTTCGCTGGGGCCGATCACGGGGGGGCGGACGGTGGTCAGCACGGCGATCGTCGGGTCGGGGAAGTCGCGTGACTTTCGGGTGATCCTGAAGGGGAACGGGTTTTACGGCAGCGTGGCGGCGGCGGTGAGCAAGAACGGGAAGGAGATCATGGGGCGGTGGTCGGTCAACGGACCGGGGGGGTGGAAGGTGGGGACGGTGGTGTTGGTGAGGCGGTGAAGGGGCAATGCCCCATGCTGAACTGTGAATGATGAATGGGGGCGATCGATCGCCCCGGCAGCGGGGATGGGGGCGGGGGAGGGGCGGGGGTTTTGCCTTCGTTCGGAGGGGTAGTAACCTTACGGGTTTGGAGGGTGTTCAGGATGGCGGTGCGCCTGGTGGTCGGGCGGGCGGGGAGCGGGAAGACGCGGCGTTGCCTCGACGCCGTGGTCGCCGCCGTGCGCGCAGACCCGCTGGGGCCGCCGGTGTACTGGGTCGTGCCGAAGCAGGCGACGTTCATGACGGAGCGGGCGCTGACGTGCGCGCCGGGGGTGGGCGGGTTCGTGCGTGCGCGGGTGGTGTCGTTCGAGGCGCTGGGGGAGGAGATCTTGGCCGAGTGCGGGGGGGCGGCGGTGCCGGAGGTGACGGCGCTGGGGCGGCAGATGATCCTCGGGCATTTGCTGCGGAAGCATCAGAAGGAGCTGCGGTACTTCGCGCAGGCGGCGCGGCAGTCGGGGCTGGCGTCTAAGCTCGACGCGACGTTCGCCGACTTCGAGCGGAACGGGCGGGACGCGGCGGACCTGGCGGCGCTCGAGGCGGACCTGGCGCACGTCGCCCAGCGGACGGGGCAGCAGCAGTCGCTGGCGGACAAGGTGCACGACTTGCGGCTGATCTACGGGGCGTACTCGGCGTACCTCGGACAGGAGCGGTTGGACCGCCACCGGCGGCTGGCGCAGGTGCTGGCGTGCGTGGCGGGGAGCCGGTCGCTGCGGGGGGCCACGGTGTACGTGGACGGGTTCGCGACGTTCACGGAGTACGAGCGGCGGGTGATCGCGCAGCTCGGCAAGGCGTGCCGGAGCGTCGAGGTCATGCTGCTGATGGACGACCGCAGCCCCCTGCTGGCGAACCCGCACGTGGTGCCGAACGAGGTGGGGTGGTTTCACCCGACGGAGCAGGCGTACCGGCAGTTGTGGTTCACGCTGGCGGAGGAGGGGACGCCGGTGGACGGGACGGTCGTGCTGCCGCGGGCGGAGCGGTTTCGAGCGCCGGCGCTGGCGGAGGTCGAGCGGCAGTTGCAATGGCGCCTCTCGATCTCGCAGCTCAAGCCGGACGGGATCGAGATGGTCGAGGCGACCACCCGGCGGGCGGAGGTGGACGCGGTCGCCCGGCGGATCCGCCAGCTGTGGCGCGAGGGGGTTCGGCTGCGAGACATCGCGGTGCTGGTGCGGGACCTCGAGCCGTACCACGAGCTGATCTCGGCCAGCTTCCGCGAGCACGAGATCGAGTACTTCGTCGACCGGCGGCGGCAGGTCGGGCACCACCCGCTCGTGCAGTTTTTGCGGGCGGCGTTGTCGGTGGCGCAGTCGGCGTGGCCGCACGACGCGGTGATGACGATTTTGAAGTCGGGGCTGAGCGGCCTGAAGGACGAGGACGCGGACGATCTGGAGAACTACGTCCTGGAGCACCGGATCCGCGGGACGGTCTGGACGCAGCCGGAGCCGTGGGACTACGCGCGGGCGATGCTCGCGCCGGAGGACGAGGCCGGTCGGCGGGCGACGGCGCGGGCGCTTCGGATCGACGCGCTGCGGCGGCAGATGGTCGGTCGGCTGACGCCGTTCGTGAAGAAGGTGTCGGCCGACGGGCTGACGCTGCGGGCGGTCGTGGTGGCGGTGTTCGAGCTGTTCAAGGCGTTCGGGGTCGAGCGGCGGCTGACCGAGTGGATGGCCGAGGCGCACGCGCAGCGGCGGCTGGAACAGCGGGACGAGCACGGGCAGGTGTGGAAGAACCTGGTGGATCTTTTCGACCAGATGGTCGAGCTGCTCGGGGACGAGCCGGCGACGCTGGCGGACTTCGTGGAGATCGTGGAGGCGGGGCTGGAGCAGTTCGACTTGGCGCTGGCGCCGCCGACGACGGACGAGGTGCTGGTCGGGCAGGTGGACCGGACGCGGTGCCCGGGGGACCTGCGGGCGTGCATCGTGATGGGGCTGAACGAGGGGGTGTTCCCGCGGATGCCGAGCGAGGACTCGGTGCTGAGCGACGCGGAGCGGCGGGAGCTGCGCGAGCGGGACGTCGAGGTGGACGCGGACACGCCGCGGCGACTGCTGGATGAGAACCTTCTGGGGTACATCGCGCTGACGCGGGCGGGCGAGCGGTTGATCCTGACGCGGTCGAAGACGGACGCGGGGGGGAAGGAGCTGGGGGCGTCGCAGTACTGGCGGCGGGTGCGGGAGCTGTTCCCGAAGACCGAGGTGCGGGAGGTGGGGGACGCACAGGGGTTGGAGGGGATCGGGACGCCGCGGCAGTTGGTGGTGAGGTTGATGGAGTGGGTGAGGGGGGGTGAGGGGGAGGGGTCAGGAGCCAAGAGCCAGGAGCCAGGAGAAGCGGCGGACGGCGCGGCCTATGCCGCGCTTTACCAGTGGTTGGCGACGCATCCGGCGGGGGGGGATTCGGTCGACACGATGCGGTTTCGGGCGTGGCGGGCGCTGTCGTACGGGAACCAAGCGAAGCTGTCGCGGGAGCTGGCAGGGCGGCTGTTTCCGTCGCCGCTGCACGCGAGCGTGACGCGGATCGAGTCGTTCGCGGCGTGCCCGTTCAAGCACTTCGCTCGGTACGGGCTGGAGCTGCGGCCGCGGGAGGACGAGGACGGGGTTTCGGCGCTCGATTTGGGGAACGTGTACCACCACGTGCTGGAGCACGTGGTGGCGTCGATGCTGGAGCGGAAGCAGCGGTGGCAGGACGTGCCGGCCGAGGAGCGGGCGGCGCTGATCCACGCGGTGGCGCAGGACGTCGGGCAGCGGCTGCGGGGGGAGATTTTGTTGTCGAGCGCGCGGAACCGGTTCATGCTCCAGCGGATCGAGGAGACGCTGGCGGAGGTGACGGCGGGGCAGGCGGCGGCGGCGCGGCGGGGGGCGTTCGCGCCGGCGTTCGCGGAGCTGACGTTCGGCGGGTCGGGCGGGGAGTTGCCGGGATTGGAGATCGTGACGCCGCACCACAAGGCGGTCGTGCTGCAGGGGAAGATCGACCGGGTGGACGTGTGCGCGGAGGAGGCGGCGGTCGCGGTGATCGACTACAAGCTGTCGGGGAACGCGCTGCAGCTCGACCGCGTCTACCACGGGCTGTCGCTGCAGTTGCTGACGTACCTGCTGGTGCTGCGGGAGAACGGGGAGCGGCTGACGGGCGGGAAGCTGACGCCGGCGGCGGCGTTCTACGTCAAGCTGCTGCGGCAGCTCGAGGACGTGAAGCACCCGGACGAGTGCGCCGATCCGGAGGTGGCCGACTTGCGCGAGAAGCCGCGCGGGATCTTCGACGGCAGCCACCTGAAGTACCTCGACTGCCAGTGCACGCAGGGGCCGTCGCAGGTGGTGAACGCGTACGTGAAGGGGGACGGATCGCACGGGAACAAGGGGCGCTCGGACGCGGCCGAGACGGCGGAATTTGCGGCGCTAATCGATCATGTGCGGGCGCGGATCGGCGAGCTGGCGGACGGGATTCTGGAGGGGCGGGTGGAGCTGCACCCGTTCATGATCCGCGGGCAGAGCCCGTGCCCGAGGTGCGAGTTTCGGCCGGTGTGCCGGTTCGATGCGGGGTTGAACCGGTATCACCATCTGGATGGGATCGGGCGGGAAGAGGTGTTGAGGCGGGTGGTGCAGGTGAACGTGAGGGGCGGGGGTGGCTCGGGTAAGGAAGAAGACCCCTCACCCCTGCCCTCTCCCACGGCCGGTGCGGTCGTGGGCGAGGGGGCGTCGCCGGCGGCCTTGGGAGAGGGAGTGGCGGTTGGCGTGACTCGGCCTCGATCGCGCAAGGGGGTTAAGAAGTGAGTGAGGCTGCGGGCAAGGCGAGGGTGAAGTGGACGCCGGAGCAGTTGCGGGGGATTCAGACGACCGGGCGGTCGCTGCTGGTGTCGGCGGCGGCGGGGTCGGGCAAGACGGCGGTGCTGGCGGAGCGGTGCGCGTACCTGGTGCTCGACGCGCAGCCGCCCTGCGACGTGGACCAGTTGCTGGTAGTGACGTTCACGGAGGCGGCGGCGGCGGAGATGAAGGGGCGGATCGAGGCGGTGCTGCGGGAGCGGCTGGCCAAGGTGGAGGCGGAGGACGACCCGCGGCTGGTGCGGCAGCTCGCCCTGATCGAGCGGGCACAAGTGAGCACGTTGCACGGGTTCTGCTCGCGGGTGTTGCGGCAGAACTTCCACCTGCTGGGGCTGGACCCGACGTTCTCGATGCTGGACGGGGACGAGGCGAAGCTGCTGCGGATCGAGGTGGCGCGGGAGTTGTTCGCCCGGGCGTACGAGCGGGACGCGGACGGGGATTTCGGGCGGCTGGTGCGGTTTTATGCCAGCGGGGACGACGAGCTGCTGATCCCGCACGTGGTGCGGACGCACGAGATGCTGTGCAGCGTGGTGGACCCGGAGGCGTGGCTGGCGGCGGCGCGGCGGCGGATCGACGAGGCGGCGGAGGGGGAGTTCGACCGGTGCGAGGCGGGGCGCGAGCTGGTGCGGTTCGTGGCGGAGAAGGTCGAGGCGCTGCACCGGCGGTGCGCGGACGCGCTGCGGACGGTGGCGGGGTTCGAGGGGCTGGAGAAGTACGGCGACTACCTTACCGGGCTGCTGACGACGCTGGAGGATTGGCGGGACCTGCTGCGGATCCACGGGCTGGACGCGCTGGCGGCGGCGGTGAAAGACTTCGGGGCGCCGCGACTGCCGACGATCAAGGGTGAGGTCGCGGGGAAGGACCTCGCGAAGGCCGCGATCGACTCGGTTCGCGAGGAGATGGGGGACAAGGGGAGCCTCGCGCAGATCGCGCGGTTCAGCCGGGCGGAGTGGCAGGCGGGGATGCGGTCGGTCGCGCCGCTGGCAGGGGCGTTCCTGGACCTGGTCGAGCAGTTTGCGGCGGACTACCGGCGGGCGAAGGATCAGGCGCGGCGGCTGGACTTCAACGATCTCGAGCGGTTCGCGCTGCGGATATTGCGGGACGAGGACGCGGCGGGGCTGCGGCCGAGCGGGGTGGCGCGGACTTATCACCGGCAGTTCGAGCACGTGCTGGTGGACGAGTACCAGGACATCAACGAGGTTCAGGACGCGATCCTGAACCTCGTCAGCCGGGAATGTCTGGCGGACGAGCCGGGGACGGTTCAGAACCTGTTCTGCGTCGGCGACGTGAAGCAGTCGATCTATCGCTTCCGCCTGGCGGAGCCGGCGCGGTTCCTCGCGCGGTACGCGAAGTTCAAGGCGATGGCTCCCTCTCCCGAGGGCGCGAAAGGCGACGCTTCGCCGAGCGACCTTACGCCCGTGGGAGAGGGCGGGGGTGAGGGGTCTGCTTCGCCGTCCGGCGAGGTGATCGACCTCCAGGCCAACTTCCGCAGCCGCGGCCCCCTGCTCAACGTGCTCAACGAGTTGTTCGCGCGGGTGATGACGGCGGCGGCGACGGACATCGAGTACGACCAGTCGCACTACCTGCGGCCGGGAGCGAGCTTCCCGCCGGCGGACGGAGTGGGGTTCGCGGGGTCGCCGATCGAGCTGCACGTGTTGCCGGAGGACGTGCCGGTGGTGGCCACCGGTGGGGATGACGATCCTGAGGAGCTCGACCGCAGCGAGCGGGAGGCGCACTTCGTCGCCCGGCGTATCCGCCAACTCATGGGGCAGGACGGGCACGCGCGGGTGACGGTCGCGGACAAGGGGCCGGGCGGCGAGAAGGTGCTGCGGCCGATCGAGTACCGGGACGTGGTGATTTTGCTGCGGTCGATGAAGTTCAAGGCCGACCAGTACGCGGGCGTGCTGCGGCAGGCGGGGATCCCGGCGTTCCGCGAGGGGGGGCAGGGGTACTTCGAGTCGATGGAGGTGCGCGACGTCCGGGCGCTGCTGACGCTGCTCGACAACCCGCGGCAGGACATCCCGATGGCCGCGGTGCTGCGCAGTCCGCTGGCGGGGCTGGCGGACCCCGAGGACTGCCTGGCGCGGGTGCGGTTGGCGTATCCGAGTCGGCCGGAAGCAGGAGGCGGTGGGCAGAGGGCGGAAGGCCGGGAAGCGGAGGGCGTGCCGTTCCACGTGGCCGTCGTGCGGTACGCGGCAGAGCAGGAGGACGAACTGGCGGCGCGGTTGCGGGATTTCCTCGACGCGCTGTACCGGTGGCGGCAGCTCGCGCGGCATCGGCCGCTGGCGGAGCTGATCTGGGAGGTGTACAGCGAGACCGGTTACCTGGCGTTCGTCGAGGGGCTGACGAACGGGCCGCAGCGGGTGGCGAACCTGGTGGAGCTGCACCGGCGGGCGGCGCAGTTCGGGTCGTTCAGCCGGCAGGGGCTGTACCGGTTCTTGAAGTTCCTCGACAGTTTGGAGCAGGAGACGGATTTCGGGCAGCCATCGGTGCTGTCGGCGGCGGCCGACGTGGTGCGGATCATGTCGGTGCACCACTCGAAGGGGCTGGAGTTCCCGGTCGTGTTTCTGCCGGAGCTGGGGAAGCGGATCAACCTACAGGACTGCCAGGGGTCGATTTTGCTAGACAAGCGGGCGGGGCTGGCGCTCTCGGCGGTGGACGAGGAAAAGCGGATTCGGTACCCGTCGCTGGCGACGGTCATCGTGCAGACGAGCCTGCGACGGCAGAGTTTGGCGGAGGAGCTGCGCGTGCTGTACGTCGCGGCGACGCGGGCGAAGGAGCATTTGATCCTCAGCGGGACGTGCTCGGACAAGAAGTGCGAGCAGTGGGCGAGCCGGTGGGCGAACGTGCCCGGGCCGCTGCCGCCGGAGGACGTGCTGGGGGCGTCGTGCATGCTAGACTGGGTCGGCCCGGCGGTGGCGATGATCGGGCGGGAGGACGCGTTCGCGACGACGGTGCACTCGCCCGAGGAGGTGGCGCAGTGGACGGGGGCGGAGCTGCGGCGGCCGGGGTTGTCGCCGTGGCAGCAGCGGCTGGCGAACCTGGAGCCGCTCCAGCCCGCGCCGGCGGCGGACGAGCGGGCGCGGCGGATCGTCGAGTCGCTGACGGCGGCTTACCCGCACGCGGCGGCCAGCCACCTGGAGGCGGCGCGGAGCGTGACGGACTGGAGCAAGACCAGGCGGGCGGCGCCGGCGGGGTACGCGTCGACGACCGCGGCGGTCGCGTTCGCGCCGACGCTGGCGACGCCGCGGTGTTTGCAGGACCGGCGCGATCTGTCGGCGGCGGAGGTGGGGTCGGCGACGCACGTGGTGTTGCAGCATTTGGACTTCGCGCGGCCGTGCGTGGAGGAGGACCTGGCCGAGCAGATGAACGCCCTGGTGACGCGGCGGCTGCTGACGCCGGCGCAGGCGCGGCACGTCGATTTGGCGGCGATCGAGTGGCTAATGGGGACGGAACTCGGCGGGCGGCTGCGGGCGGAGGCGGGATCTCTGCGGCGGGAACTGGACTTCTACCTTGCCGTCCCCCCTGCCGCGTTCGCCGCGGAGGTGGTGTCGGGCGATTTGGGGGACCAGGTCATGGTGCGCGGGCGGGTCGACGCGCTGCTGGTCGCGAAGGAGGGGCTGACCGTGATCGACTACAAGACCGACCGGGTGACGCCGGACCGGCTGGCGGAGCGGGCGGCGTTCTACCGCGGGCAGGTGACGCACTACCGGGACGCGCTCGCGCGGATCACAGGGCGGCCGGTGGTGGCGGTGCACCTGGTGTTTCTCGCGGCGCGGCAGATCGTGAGCGTCTGAAGAAGGGAAGAGAATGCGAGGATAGAGGATGGAAGATGGAGGATAGAGTCGGGCTTGGGCCGTCGTCGGCGTCGTGATCGCCCCTGTCTTTCTCCATCCTGTATCCTCTCGGCCTTCCACCCCCGCGCAGTGCGCTCTCGGCGTGGGTGGTTTTCCCCACCTTGATCGCCCCGCCGCCCTGCACTAACGTACGTCGCCCGCACGCGCCCACCAACCGCCAGCCGTTCGTGGCAACCCGTTGAACCCCGACATCGCGCCCCGCCGAAGGAGCCCCCACGTGCCCCAGCAATTGTTGCCCAAGTCGCTCGACCGAGCCCTCGGTTTCAACCCGCACGCCCACAACGGCGACGGCCACGCCCGGCAGGAGACGCTCCGCCGGTGCATCCATTTGCAACTGCTCGCGATGGGGCTGCCGACGACCAGCCCGCGGGCGGACGCGTCGGTGACGGAGGTCACGCGGGGGTTGCTGGCGAGCTACCGGCAGAAGTCGCGGCTGCTCGAGGAGTACCGCTGCCCGGCCGACCAGCGGATCGAGGCGTTTCTGGCGGCGCACTTCGCGGACCTGAACCTCGAGACGCCGCTGCGGCTGCCGGGGAACACGTTCGTGCTGGATCAGCACGGGCTGTCGCGCGAACTCTCTCTCCCGCAGGGAGCGGACGACTACGAGAGCCCGCTGGTGAAGAGCTACCGCGTGCGCAACGGCGTGCTGCACAACCCGCGCGCCGACCGGCGGACGACGAAGGGGACGTTCCACGTCGCCGAGGGCGGGCTGCCGGTGCCGGACGACAAGGTGGCGGTGCCGCGGGCGACGTTCGTCGAGATGTTCCGCCGGGCGGTGAGGCCGCCGCGCGACTTGATGGTGCTGCCGTACACGGCGAAGCAGCCGCGGCCGGCGGAGATCTTCTGCTCGCTGCTTTTGCGGCCGCTGGTCTGCCCGGAGGTCCCGGGGCGCGCGCCGCACCGGACGATGGAGGTGCGGTTCTTCGCGCCGGGCAGTTTGATCTCGAACCTCGACTTCGTCGAATCGATCTTTGGGAACGCCGGCGACCCGATGCTCCCCGAGCACGACGCCGCGCTCGACGCGCTGCACTGGACCGGCCACACCGGGTGCGTGATCCTCGCGCCGCACTTGTGCGGGCTGACCAAGAAGGAGCTGGGCCTGCCCCCGTTCGACCAGGCGACCCCGCGGCAGCAGCGGGACGGGCAGTGCTGGAAGGACCCGTCGGAGAAGTACAACGACGGCCAGGCGTTCAAGCTGACCTGCCGGGACGAGCGCGGCGTGATCGTCACGCTGATCGCCGACAACTACTACGGGTACTGCAAGAAGGAGGTCAAGACGCAGATCTCCTACGCCACGAACCTGATGGGCAACGCCGAAGAGGAGCACGCGGGCGGCGCGCTGGTCTTCCCGTCGTACAACCTCGGCGACGAGTACGTGCCGCTCGCGCGGTATTCGAACGGGCGGACGTTCGAGCAGGTCGCCCGGGACTACGGCCACTGGATGCACGTCCGGCCGGAGGGGTACGGCGTCGACCGGCAGTACCCGAACGTGCTCTACGTCCCCGAGGACGCGACGCTGACGCTCCGCACGCAGACGGTCAGTTGGACGAAGGGCGGCAAGCCGCAGTCGCTGCCGCTGCTCTGCGATCACTACTACGTGACGCCGTGGGGGTCGAAGATCCACGTCGACAAGCACCCGGCGTCGGGGCGGTTCCGGCTGATCGTCACGGTCGGCGAGGGGATCTTCTGCCACAAGCCGTGCACGGTCAGCGGCGGCGGGAAGAGCGAGATCAGCAAGTCGCTGCACGACTATATGATCTACGGCCCGGTCTACGTGAACGACCTCGAGAACGATTTGACCGCCGTCGAGCAGATCCTCAAGAAGGACCACGGCCGGCGGTGGGACTACGGCAAGGCGCCGCAGGACTACTCGAAGACGCCGTCGCGGCCGATCCTCGGGCCGCAGCGGACGCTCGGGTCGGTCGTCAAATTGCTGACGCCGTCGCCGGACTACTCCAAGGAGTACAACGACTGGCTGGAGTCGATCCCGAGCCACATCATCTCGCTGCTGCTGCTGGTCAAGCGGCTGTACAAGGTGGAGTGGGGCGACGACTGGCGACGGCACTTCACCGTCGACATCATCAACGGCGAGCCCGGGCACGAGCTGAAGGTCGAGGACAAGAAGGCCGGCGGCAGCTACCTCCGCGTCGGCTTCGCGACGAACGACACGTGGAAGACCTACCGCCTCCGCCAAGACTTCTACCCCGCGATGAAGGTGCAGACGGAAGACGACATCAGCGCCTCGACCGTCGTGCCGTCGGCGTGGCTGAGCACGTTCGGCATTCCGGGGGAGGGACTAAACACGGAGGGCACGGAGGACACGGAGAAAGGCGAGGCAAGCAAGGCAGGAGCGACGAAGGGCCAACCCGAATCTTCCTCCGGCTCCGTGCCCTCCGTGTCCTCCGTGTTTAGCTCTCTTCCGCCTTCGCTGAAGCTCGTCCGCAACTGCGAGTACCGCCTGTTCCAGCGGCCGGACGACGCGATCCACCCGGGGTTCGACAAGCAGGCGGAGATCGACCTCGCCCGCACCGACAACTTCCTCTCCAACTTCGAGCCGCAGCGGCCGGCCGACGCCGAGCGGGTCGTGCAGCGGATCGCGGACTTCGACCGTTACACGCCGCCGATGCAAAAGATGTTGGCCGAAGGGGCCAAGCAGTCGGACGGGTACCTCGTGATCTCGTCGGCCCCTCGCCTCGTCGACGGTAAGCCGACGAAGAACCCGCGCTACCTGCAGAACCGGCCCGACCTGGTCTACCCCGTCACGCGGCACCTCGCCGAGATCAGTTTGCGGCTGGCGCGCGGGATCCCGGCGGACAAGCCGGTCGTCACGCCGGTGGACGCGGTGCTGTTCGGCCGCCGCAACAACCCGCCCGAGCGCGCGGCCGGCATCCGCAGCCTCGCGGTGTTCAACCCGATCCACTACCAGGAGCTGCCCGAGCTGTTCATGGACTTCGTCTGCTCGCTGACCGGCAAGAGCCCGAGCACGACTGGGGCCGGCAGCGAGGGGGCGCTGACGAAGGGGCCGTTCAACGCGCTGCTGCCGACGGCCGATTTGAACACCGCCTTGGTCAGCTACGTGCTGACGAACCTCGCCGGCTTCTCGACCGCCGCCGGCCATGTCGGGCCGGACGGCCGCGTCGACCACGACCTCTCGCTGATGGTGCCCGAGCTCTGGTGCCGGATGCGGCCTGAGGAGCGCGACCCGGCCTACCTGATCGCGAACGGCTACCTGAAGCGGCTCGACGACTACGAGCACAACGGGCGGAAGATCCCCGCGTCGCGGCTGGGGTACCGGATCACGTACGCGTTCGTCCGCACGTTCTTCGGGCGATTGTTCGCCAACCCCAACCGCGTGCTCGACCGCCATTTGATCGAGCCGGAGTTCGGCCACGCCGACGACTTCGCCGACGGCGTGCTGAACATCGTCGAGACGCACCAGCGGGTCGCGCGGCACTACTTCGCCGACGGCAGCGTCGAGCAGGCCTGCCCGCCGCTCAAGGCGCTGCTGCACGTGATGGCCCACGGCCACTACCAGGGCAAGACCGTCCACGACCCCGAGATCCGCAGGATGTTCACCCGCGAGGCCGTGCTCGGCAGCGACTGGTACCGCCAGCGGCTCGAGGCCAAGGCCGGGCGCGACCGCGCCCTCTGGCAGCGGCACGTCGACAGCCTGACCGCGTGGCTCGCCAACCCCGCCAACGCCGAGGACGCCGACCGCCTGCACGCGGCCGACCGCCTGGAGCACGCGAAGCGCGAACTGGCCCGGGCGACCGCGGCCGACTACGCCGAGTCCCTCGTCGGCACGACCGGCGCGGACCCGATGCGGCCGATCGCGTAGCGGCGGTGACGCCGGACGGCGGACGCGGGGGGAGGGTGAACCACGAAGGGCACGGAGGCGGCGCGATGTCTCGTCCGAGACGGGTTTCACGAGTGCGGTCGTCGGCCCGGTCGCCGCATCTGACGCGGTTGGCACTCCTGCTGTTGTGCCTTTCGTGGGGCGCAGGCGGGTGCGCGAGGCGGACGTCGCTACGGGAGCCGGAGATGACCGACTTCACGTTCTTTGAGGCCGCACTGGAAGAGGAGCGCGAGTATCAAACGACCTCCGCCGGCTACATCAGCCTCGTCCGGCATTTCGCCGCCAAAGGTGTGGCGGAGGTCGTCAGCGACGACGAGACCGTCATGCGCTTCCGCGTCGGGCACGTCCTCACCTCGGACGGGGACGCCGGGCTGGATTCGGTCGAGAAACGGTTGGGCGTCTCGCTGCCGGACGACATTCGCGCGTTCTACGCGCGGTGGGGCGCGTGCCGACTGATGCTGCGGCTCCCGTACCGCCTGCTCTCGCCGGAGGAGATCGTCGAGGAGACGCTGCACTGGCGCGGCAAGCACCGCCCGGGCGAGCCGGTCCGCGTCGTGCGATTCTGCCGGTTCTCCGGGCACGTCGGTTGGCAGCAGTTCGTCCTGCGGCTCGACGAGGCGCGCGGGTGGGAGGTATTTTGCGCCAACCCGGGCTACTCCGAGGCGGACATCCTGCACGGCTCGTTCGCGGACGGCGGCGAGAGCGGCGGGGTCACGGATCGGAGTTTCGCCGCCTGGCTGCGGCGGCTGTGCGAGACGGACGGCTGGCCGTACGCGCCAGGCTCCGACGACCGGCCCGAATGGCTCGCCGAGCGGCTGTGACGCGCGCCGCACCCGCCGCCGCCGCGGGGGAGGGTGAACCACGAAGGGCACGAAGGGCACGAAGGAAGAGCGATGGGCGGGCGCGTCAGGCGTCGGTCGTGTGCCCGCACTCGGGACAGCGGTCGGGCGTCGCGCGGAGGTCGTACCCGCACGCGGGGCAGAGGCCCGAGGGGTGCCGCCTCGCGCGGCGGGCGACTGCCGCGAGCAATCTCAGGGATGGCAGGGCGGCGGTGGCCGCCGTCACGAGCCAAAGGCGGACGCGCACGACCGTGTAAGCTCGGGTCGCCTTTGGCGGGCCGGTGTCGAGATATCCGAAGCCGGGCAGCAGGAACCACTGCGTCGGGAACGCCTCCAGCGCCTCGTCATCGAACGCGGGCGCGGAACGGTATCCCCACGGCGTTCTGCCGATCGACGGGCCGCGGTCGGTCCACAAGAGCACGATCGCACCGCGCGGGACGGCGGCCGTAAACCAGCGGCTTCGGTAATGGTCGGACAGCGAATGGCTCCGCACCCACAGCGCGACGCTCGCCACGCACAGCACAAGCGACAGCGCGGTCGCGGCGGTCAGCAGGATGCGGAGGAACCGAAGGGGGGGCCTCATCGCGGCCGGCATGCTACCACGGCAATCCCCCCGCGCGAGACTCGAGGCCCGGCGGGGCGGGAGGGTGAGGGGCGGAGCCGAGAGTCCTTCGGTCCTGCCGCGCCGCGGCATTCACCCCGTCGGATGACACAGGGGGGCGGCTCCGCCCCTCGGGCCCCGAGCGACCCGCCGGGCCGGTCGAATTATCTGGCGACGTCCGCTGCCGCCGTCACCGGCTCCCGCCCGCACTCCGGGCAGCGGTCAGGGGTGGCGCGCAAGTCGTAGCCGCAATCCGGGCAGCGGCCCGCGCGGCGGAGGGCCGCCCACGTCCGGCCCGCCTTCACGCCCGACCGGATCGCGGTCGCCGCGACGAGCAACAGGTACGCGCCGGCCATGACGAAGGCCCATCGGGGCGTCCCCCGGTACTCCACCACCACCGCCGGGCGGGGCACGACGGAGTAGAGCAAGAACAGCGACGCGATCAGCGCGACGGCGGCGTGACCCCAGAACGCGGCCCACGTTGGACGCTGGCGATCCACCGGGCGAAGTGTACCGATCCTACGCCGCGCAGAACATCCCGACGCGCCGCGCTGCGCCCGTCCGCCCCTCCCGAGGGAGGGGCTGAGTGAGAAGGAGGTGAGGGTGGGGGAGGGAGCGCGAGGGAGGGGGCGGGAGAGGAAACTTGAGGCTCGATGGTTCCTCGCCCGCCCACTCCCTCGCATTCGCGCGGCAGGCGGCGCCGCCGCGCTTCGGCAGCGGACGCGGCGCGGTAGACTGGCCCGCGAGTAAGCATGGCAGACGACGCCCGCAACGATGATGCAGACCCGGCCGCACCGCCAACGCTCAGCGGTCACCTGGCCACGCCCGGCACGTTCACGCGTTGGGTGGGAACGCATCTGCGGGTCCCGCCCGGCGAGGTGGTGGGGTGCACCGAGGCCGAGATCGCGGACGTCGACGCCGCCGCCGGCAGGCCCTTGCCGGCCGCCTACCGGCAGTTCCTCCAGGAGGGCGGGAAGGTCGTCGGATCGGGGTGGGTCGCGGACCACTTCTCACGGAGTTCGCTCGTCTACCCCCGCGTCCTCAACGTCCGAGACGTCGCCCTCGAGATGCTCGACGACCTGAAGGAAGCCGCGGGCGACCCAACCATCGTTCAGCGGGCGTTCCCGTTCTACAACTGGGAAGGCTACCTGATCCGCCTACTCGACCTGACCGGCGGCGACGACCCGCCCGTGCTGTTGATCGACGAGGAGACTGGCGAGGCGCGGGTCGAGTTCGACACGTTCTCGGCCTTCATGCGGTCGGAGGTGGGACCGTTGGCCGACGTGATACGCCGGCTTCGGGAGTTCCCGCAGTCGTAGTGCTTTACGCGAGCGTTCGGACCCCCCTGACCGCTCGACCGCCCCGCCGGGGCGCTCGGGGCCCGACGGGCGGAGCCGCCCTCCTGTGTCATGCGACGGGGTGAATGCCGCGGCGCGGCAGGACCGAAGGACTCTCGGCTCCGCCCCTCACCCTCCCGCCCCGGCGGGGCTCGCGGGTCGGCGGGCGGGCTTTCGGGGGCCGCCGCTTAGTGTTCTCCCGCCGGGGCTTAGCGTTCTCCCAGCTGCCAACTGGCACGCCCCCCCCTCTCCGCTAGTCCCGCCAACCGAGGCCGCCAGGCCCTAGTCCCGCGCGTCCGCGGCCCGCGTGCGCGTCACGGGTCCACGTCCGCCAGCACGACCCTCGCCAACTCGAGCTTCGCCTGCGCCTTCACCCGCGCGACCTTCGCGATCATCTCCGCGAAGCTGGCGGCGAACGGCGGCAGTGACTCGATCGCGCCGAGGTCGTCGGCGTCGCACCAGAGGACGGCCCCGTGCCTTTCGGCGGCGGTGTCGAAGACGAGGTAGTCCTCGTCCCCGGTCTTCCCGAACACGAGCCAGCGGTCGGCCAACCCCCGCTCCCGGAGGCGCGACCTCACGTCGTCGAGCCCGGCCGGGTCGTGGCCGAAGTAGGAGTAGAGCTCCCAGTTGCCCGGCAGGTAGCGCGAGTCCGCCGCGACGAAGGCCGCGTACTGCGGCGGCAGGTCGGCCGCCGTCCGGCCCCGCTTGTTGGCGAACGGGTGGCCGAACCGGTCGTCGGCGATGATCGTCTCTAACGCGGCGTAGATGCGGTCGAGCCGCGGGGTGAGCATCGGCGCATCCTATTCGACCTGCGTAACTCGATGCTACGGAGCGGGGGACGCGGGGGAGGGCATCGGCATGTCGGCGACGGCCGGGACGGGGATCGCGGCGGTGGACGACGGGGGGGCGAGTGGCGTCTTGCTGCCGTTCCCATAGGGGAAAGATCGAAGGACGAAACCTCGAAGAGCGAATCAAGCTCGAAGGCCGAAGCACGAAGGACGAAGCGGAAGTTGACGGCCGGCGAGACCGTCCGGCCCCCCCCTGCCGTGATCGCCCGTTTCGTCCTTCCGTCATTCGAGCTTCGTCATTGATTCGCCCTTCGCGATTTCGTCCTTTGTCATTCCCCTCCCTTCCCGCCCGCTGGCACGCCACCCCCCTTCTCGCTACATTTCGACCCACGCCGCCGCGCGTGGGTCGCGCCGGCGCGCCCGACACGTCACCTCCAACCGAGGGCCCGCCTCATGAACCGACCGCGCCGCCGCACGCTGCTCGCCTGTCTCGCCGCCGCCGCTTTGACCGTCCCGACTTTGCTCGCGACCGCGCAGGAGAATCCCGCGGGCGGCGCGATGACCGTCTACGTCGGCACGTACACCGGGGCGAAGAGCAAGGGGATTTACCGGATGACGTTCGACCCGGCGACCGGGGCGCTGTCGAAGCCGGAGCTGGCCGCCGAGGCGAAGAGCCCGTCGTTCCTCGCGATCCACCCGAACAACCGGGTGCTCTACGCGATCGCCGAGGTGAACGACGTCAACGGGAAGAAGGGCGGCGGCGTGTCGGCGTTCGCGATCGACGCGGGCACCGGCAACCTGACGCCGCTCAACCAGCAGACGTCCGGCGGGGCCGGGCCGTGCTTCGTCGCGACCGACCCGGCCGGGAAGGTGGCGCTGGTCGCGAACTACGGCGGCGGGAGCGTGCAGTCGCTGCCGATCAAGGAGGACGGGTCGCTCGGCGAGCCGGCGTCGTTCGTCCAGCACACCGGCAAGGGGCCGACGCCGCGGCAGAAGGGGCCGAACGCGCACTCGATCCTCCCGTCGCCGGACGGGCGGTTCGCGCTGGCGGCCGACCTCGGGCTCGACAAGGTGCTGATCTACCGCGTCGACCCGGCGACGGCGAAGCTGACGCCCAACGAACCGCCGCACGCGGCGACGCCCGCCGGCGGCGGGCCGCGGCACCTCGCGTTCCACCCGAGCGGCAAGTACGTCTACGTGAACAACGAGATGGGGATGAGCGTCACCGCGTTCAAGTACGACGCGGAGAAGGGGACGCTGACGGAGATCGGCACCGAGGGCACGATCCCCGGCGGCGAGAAGTCGCCCCGGTTCAGCACGGCCGAGATCCTCGCCCACCCGTCCGGCAAGTTCGTCTACGTCTCCAACCGCGGGCACGACTCGATCACGGTCTACGCGGTCGACGAGGCGACCGGCGCGATCAAGCTCGCGAGCAACACGCCGACGGGCGGCAAGACCCCGCGGAACTTCCGCCTCGACCCGACCGGCCAGTGGCTGCTGTCGGCGAACCAGGGGTCGGACAACGTGGTCGCCTTCAAGATCGACCCGGCCACCGGCGCCCTGACCCCGACCGGGGCGACGGCGGAGGTCGGGGCGCCGGTGTGCATCAAGTTCCTGGCGCAGAAGTAGCTCGGCGCAGAGGCACGGAGGCACAGAAGGGGGAAAGCGAGGATAGAGGATAGAGGATGGCGGAAGATCGCGGCTGGCCGGGTTGCCCGTATCACGGGCGCCCCGCCCGTGTCTGCGCCTGAACACGGGCGGGGCGCCCGTGATACGGGCAACTGGCGTTTTGCGGCCGTCCTTTATCCCCATTTCCTCCCCCTCTGTGTCTTTGTGTCTATGTGCCGCATTTGTCTTCAAGTCTGATCTGCGTTGAGAAGCGCTTTGGCGGCGACGCCGACGGCGTACCAGTCTTTCTCTTCGAGGTTGGAGAGGAGTGGCATCAGCGGCCCCGTCTCCGCGACGCCGGCGAGCCTGACCGCCTCGTGCAGCACGCGGATCGGGTTGATCGCGTTGCGGAGGTCTTCGAGGGGGCGGAAGGTCTGGCGGATGCGCTCGGCCTCGGCGAGGTCGCCGTTGCGGAGGGCGTCAAGCATTCGGACAGACAGCCTCGGGGCGACGCAGACGCAGCCGCTGGTGAAGCCGCCGAGGTTGAACTGTTTCAGGTGCGTGATCGCGGGTTGCTCGCCGATGCCGCTGATGATGATGCGGGGGTCGACGTGTTGGACGAGGTCGCGGAGGTAGGGGTCGTCGGCCGGGTCCTTGCGAACGGTGGCGTACTTGATGCCGCTGATCAGGTTGGCGTCGGCGAGTTCCTTGACGTGGGGGACGTCGATGTAGCCGTCGTGCTTTATGTAGAGGAGGGCGGGAAGGCCGGCGGCGTCGACGAACCGCTTGACGCCGTCGGCGACGCCGCGGGAGGTCGTGATGCCGACCTGGGGGAGGATCATCACCGTCGGGAACTTGTGCTCCCCCTGCCGAATGATCTTCGCCTGGTCGAGGGAGAGGCCGTAGGCGGGGCCGGCGGAGGGGATGACGAGGGTGTCGGGGCCGGCGGCTCGGGCGAGGTAGGCGAGGGTGGCGTCGTACTCGGAGAGGGGGAGGTGGTAGAAGTTGGCGTTCCCGCCGTAGAGGAGGGTGGTGACGCCGCCGGCCTCAATGTGGCGGATCAGCTTCGTGTTCTCGGCCTCGTCGAGCGAGAAGTCGGGGCGGCGGCAGAGCGGGGGGACGGCGAGCACGGAGGCGCCGAGGCGGCCGGGGGGGAGGGTGGTGAGCATCGGTCTTAGAACATAAAGACATAAAACATAAGGGCAATGGGGCGATTCCCGGCCCGGCGGGCGAGTGGCGCGTTGCGATCAAAGGTAACGCAGAGACGCAAGATTCGGAGAGCGCAGAGAGAACTCGGAGGTGGGTTACGCAGGATCGGAACCTGCAATCGGGGGCTGCGGCGAAAGATGCTCTTCTTCCCCTGATCCTCTCTGCGTTCTCTGACCCTCCGCGTCTCTGCGTTACCTTTGATCTCAGCGCGCCCCTTCGCCCGCCCGTCCGTTAGTAGATGTCCGGTTCCGGCGTCGGCTTGCCCGCGTGCAGGAACTTGAAGTCGCAGCCCTCGTGCGCCTGCGTGCACTCCTGGCAGAAGAGTTTGCCGTAGCCGCGCTCGAACTTTGACGCCGGCGGTTGCCACGCGGCCTTGCGCTTCGCGAGCTCGGCGTCGCTCACGTGCAGGTGGAGCTTGCGGGCGGCGACGTCGAGCTCGATCGAGTCGCCGTCGCGGATCAGGGCGATCGGGCCGCCCAAGCTGGTCTCCGGGGCGACGTGGAGGATGCAGGTGCCGTAGCTGGTGCCGCTCATCCGCGCGTCGCTGATGCGGACCATGTCGCGAACACCCTGCTTGAGCAACTTCCGCGGGATCGGGAGCATCCCCCACTCGGGCATGCCGGGGGCGCCGAGCGGGCCGGCGGATTGGAGGACGATCACGCTGTCCGGCGTCACCGGGAGGTCTTCGGAGTCGATGCGGGCCTTCAGGTCGGCGTAGTTCTTGAAGACGAGGGCCGGGCCGGTGTGCTTCTGCAGTCGCGGCTCGGCGGCGGTGGGCTTGATCACGCAGCCGTCGGGGGCGAGGTTGCCGCGGAGGACGAACGTCGCCCCAGCGGTGGAGAGCGGGCGGTCGAGCTGGAGGATCACCTTGTCGTTGCAGACGGTCGCGCCCTCGAGGGATTGGCCGATCGTCTGGCCGGTGCAGGTCAGGCAGTCGAGGTTCAGCAGTGAGCGGATGCGGGTGAGGAGGCCGGGGAGGCCGCCCGCGTCGTAGAAGTCTTCCATCAGGTACTCGCCGGACGGTCGCAGGTTGGCGATCACCGGCGTGCGCTGGCTGATCGCATCGAACGCCTCCAGCGGGAGCTTCACGTTGGCGCGCCCCGCCATGGCGATCAGGTGGACGATCGCGTTGGTCGAGCCGCCGATCGCCATGTCGACGGTGATCGCGTTGTCGAACGCCTCCTTCGTCAGCAGTTCCGATGGCTTGAGGTCCTCCCACACCATCTCGACGATCCGCCGCCCGGTGCTGGTGGCCATGCGGGCGTGGGCGGAGTGGACGGCCGGGATGCTGCTGGCGCCCGGGAGCGTCAGCCCGAGCACTTCCGCGATCGCGCCCATCGTCGACGCCGTGCCCATCGTCATGCAGTGGCCGGGCGAGCGGGCGATGCCGTCCTCGATCTCGCGCCAGGCGCAGTCGTCGAGGTTCCCCGCGCACCGCTCGGCCCAGTACTTCCACGCGTCCGTCCCGCTGCCGAGCGTCTGCCCGCGCCAGTTGCCGCGGAGCATCGGGCCGGCGGGGAAGAAGAGGGCGGGGACGTTCGCGCTCGTCGCCCCCATGATCAGCGCGGGCACCGTCTTGTCGCACCCGCCCATCAGGACGACGCCGTCCACCGGGTGGCAGCGGATCGCCTCCTCCGCCTCCATCGCGAGCAGATTGCGGTAGAACATGCTCGTCGGCTTCATGAAGCTCTCGGAGAGCGACATGACGGGGATCTCGACCGGGAACCCGCCCGCCTGCCAGACGCCGCGCTTGATCTCCTCGACCCGCTGCTTGAAGTGTGTGTGGCAGGTGGCGAAGTCGGACCAGGTGTTGAGAATCCCGATCACCGGCTTGCCGGCGTAATCCTCCGACCCGAACCCCATCTGCTTCAGCCGCGAGCGGTGGCCGAACGAGCGGAGGTCGTCGGGCCCGAGCCAGCGGTGGGAGCGGAGTTGGTCGGGCGTCTTGCGCGGGCGAGGGGCGGTGGGCATAGGGGCGGGCATTGTAACCGCCGGGATCGAAACTCACCGCAGAGACGCAGAGGACGCGGAGAAGCCAAGTTCAGTGACTCTTCGACGGCGGCACCAGGTAAAGCTCCCGCCCGCGCGCCGGGCACGCGACGGGTGGGTCGCTGACCGGAATCGGCGGACGTCCCCATACCGGCTTCCGCCGATTCACCGGGCGACGAGTTCGTACGCGGTGCCGCCGACGCCTTGGACGCCGTCCGCTGTCAGCGGTCGGGCACCGTAACGGCCGTCGAGGCGCCGGGCGGTCTCCGCGCACACGACGATCGCGACGGCCGTTCTTGCGCCGAGGCCGGCGAGGCGGCCCGCGTCTCGGAGGGCCGCGCCCGTGGCGACGCCGACCGCGCCGCCGTCGCCGGGGAGCATGAGGCTGCCCGCGACCACCGGGCCGCTCGCGAGGCCGACGCCGAGTGTGACCCCGCCCTGCCGGCCGCCCCGCCGCGTCACCCACGCCGCGACGATCGCGCGCGCGGCATCGACGGCGATCGCGGCCGTATCGAAGATGTAATCGATGGCGTCGGCGTCAACGGAGACGAGCCGCCCGCCGTAACGCCGCGCGATCGGCACCGCCAGTTCGCGGTAATCCTCGGGGGCGGCGGCGGCGGCGACGGCGTCCGCGTCGGCGAGTTGGAACCCGACGACCGTGACGGCCAGCACGGTCACATCGGACCAGGCGGCCGGCGCGACCGCGGGGGCGACCGGCTCGCGGGCGAACCACCGTCGGATCCACCGGACGATCATGCGGGCGACAGCGTACCGAAGGCGGCGGGCGACAGCCATGCCACGCCGCCCACGCGGAGGGGCGAGGGAGATAGAGGGAGTGTGAGAGGGAGAAAGTGTTTCCCCCAAGACCAGGCCGCCGGCGCAGCCGCTTCGTCCGAACTCTTCGGAGGGCAACGGCTCCGCAGCCGGCACTCCGGCCTTCGTCGCCTTTTCCGCTACCTCGCGGTCGCCGGTGCGCCGGGGGCGTCCGCACGGGCGCGGCCGGTGGTCGGGATTGAAGATCACTGCACTCTTGCTGAGTCGGCCCGGGTACGGGCCGAGGCTGTGGGTACACAGCCCACGGGCAGGATGCCCCTGCCACTTCCGTGCCACCGGTTACGCGTAGCCGAACTCCCACCCCTTGCGGGGTTGGCGTTGAACCAGAGCGTTGGCCTTTTCGCTGTTGGTGAACCGGCCCGTGCGGAAGTCGTACGCCAGCTTCTCGCCGCGCACCAGGTTGGCGACGTTGCCGACCAGCATCACCTCGGTCAGGCGGCTGGCGTAGTCGAAGTCGGCCGACGACTTCTTCCCGGTCCGGATCGCGTTCAGCCAGTCCCCCTCGTGGCCGCCCTTGACGCGCTCGATCACCGGCTTGGGCTTGCCGATTTCCTTCATGAACGGCTCGGGGAACAGGCGGGTGCCGTTCATCCAGAACCCGCTGACGGCCGTCCCCTTCGTGCCGAAGTAGGCGGTGGCGTTCTTGGCCATCGCGTCCTTGATCAGTTGCGGGTCGTACTTGCTGTCGGGGAACGGCTTGTCGTTGTACGTGCCCGAGCTCCACGTCATCGTGCACGGGACCATGTCGCCGCGCTTCGGGAAGCTCCATGTGACGCGGACGCCGTGCGGCCAGTTGCTGCCGTTGCTCTCCTCGCCCTCGCACCAGACCTCGCACGAATCGGCCTCGTGGAGCTTGAGCGCCCAGACCGCGCCGTCGCCGTTGTGGCAGAACCAGTCGCCGAGCAGGCCGGTGCCGTACGGCACCCACCCGCGCCACTTAGCAGGGACGATGCCGGTGCGGAACTCGCGCTCGGCGACGGGGCCCTGCCACAGGTCCCAGTCGAGGTGGGCCGGCGGGGTCGCCGGCTTGCCCGGGTCGCGCGAGCCGAAGTCCATCTCCTTGTACGGCGGGCGGACGTGCGCCTCGGTCACGTCGCCCAGGCTCCCCTGCCAGACCCACTCGCAGAGCAGGCGGACGTGCTCGCCGGAGTGCCCCTGGTTCCCCATCTGCGTGGCGACGTTCTTCGCCTTCGCGAGCTCGCGGAGCTTGCGCGCCTCGTACAAATCGTGCGTCAGCGGCTTCTCGCAGTAGACGGCGATGCCGGCCTCCAGCGCGCGGACGGTGGCCGGGAAGTGGTGGTGGTCCGGCGTCGCGACCCAGCAGGCGTCGAGGTCCTTCACCTCGTCGAACAGCTTGCGGTAGTCGGCGTAGACCTTCGCGTCGGGGAACTTCTCCTTGATCTTCTTGACCGCGCCGGCGGCGTTGGCCGTGTCCGGGTCGGCGACGGCGACGATCTGCTCGCGCGACCCGACGTCCACCCCCTTCGCCCCCATCCCGCCGATCCCGATGTTGCAGAACCGGATCTTCTCGTTCGCCGCGTACGTGCGGGCCATCGACGCCGGGCCGATCAGCAGCGTGGCAGCCGCGGCGGCGGCGGAGGACTTCAGGAGCGAACGGCGGGAGTGGCGTCGGTTCATGCTGAACATTAACGAGCGAGCCGGGCCGGCGTTGAACGGCCGCTTCGCCCCCGCGGCGTTTGTCCCGCAGGGGAAGGCCGGTATCGTACGGCCGCGTTCGCCGCGTGGGCCGAACCGCTCGAGAACGCGCGCGGCGAGGACGGGGGCGGCGGAAGCGAGGAACACAGTCCGATGAACCCCCTGCTCATCTTGTTGATCGGCATGGCCCTCGTGGTCGGCGGCATCCTGGTGCTGCGGTTGCACGCGTTTCTGGCGCTGATCGGGGCGGCGCTGCTGGTCGCGCTGCTGACGCCGGCGTTGTACAACTACCGCTTCGCCCTGCGCGGGGCGGCCATCCCGGTCGAACGCGCCGACGCGGCCGCCGGAACGGTCGTGCTGAAGGCGGACGCCGGCCGCCTCGTCGTCGGCAGCCCGCTGCGCCTGGCTCGGGCGGAGGGGGCGGCGTGGCGCGAGGCCGCGAGCTTGCGCGTCACCGAGGTCAAACCGAAGTCCGTCGTCGCCACCTTCGAGACGCCCGGCGCGACGATCGCACCGGGCGACCTCGTGGTCGAGCCCGCGGCGTTCGCCGCGGCGGCCAAGGCCGCGGATCGGACGATCGGCGACCGCGTAGCCGCCGGCTTCGGCGAGACCGTGCTCAGCATCGGCATCCTGATCGCCATGGCCGCCATCGTCGGCGAAACGCTCCTCCAGTCCGGCGCGGCCGAGCGCATCGTCTCGTCCAGCCGCCGAATGCTCGGCGACAACCGCGCGTCCCTCGCCTTCCTGATCGCCGGCTTCATCCTCGGCATCCCCGTGTTCTTCGACACGGTCTTCTACCTGCTGATCCCGCTCGGCAAGGTGATGCGGGTGCGGAGCGGGCGGGATTACACGCTGTACGTGCTGTCGATCGTGGCCGGCGCGACGATGACCCACTCGCTCGTGCCGCCGACCCCGGGGCCGCTGGCCGTGGCGGCGATGCTGAACGTCAACCTGGCCACGATGATCCTCGGCGGCCTGGCGGTCGGCGCCTTCGCCTCGGCCAGCGGTTACCTCTACGCCCTCTACGCCAACCGCCGGTGGGACATCCCGCTGCGGGCGACGGCGGGTCTCTCCGACGCGGAATTGGCGGACCTCGCGAAGCGGGACGACGTGGGACTGCCGCCGCTGTGGCTATCGCTCCTGCCGATCCTGCTGCCCGTGCTGCTGATCTCGGCCGACGCGTTCGCGGGATCGCTGAAAGTGCCGGAGGGCGCGCCGCGATCCGTCCTCCGCACGCTCGGCGAGAAGAACGTGTCGCTGACGGTCTCGGCGGTGATCGGGCTGCTGATGGCGGCGCGGTGGCGGCCGTCGAAGGACAAGAGCACCGGGGCGGCGGTTGCCGAGGGGCTCGCGAGCGCCGGGGTGATCATCCTCGTCACCAGCGCGGGCGGGGCGTTCGGCTACGTGCTCCGGCAGACGGACATCGCGGCCACGCTGAAGGACCTGCTCCCGAACTCGCAACACGCGCTGCTGCCGCTCGCGTTCGTCGCGGCCGCCGTGATCCGCACCGCCCAGGGCAGCGCCACCGTCGCGATGATCACGGCCGCCGGCATCGTCAGCCCCTTCGCCCTCGCCGGCGGGCTGCCGTTCCACCCCGTCTACCTCGCCCTGGCGATCGGCTGCGGCTCCAAGCCCGTCATGTGGATGAACGACAGCGGGTTCTGGATCATCGGGAAGATGTCGGGCTTCACTGAGGCCGAGACGCTCAAGACGGCGACCGTCATGATGACGATCATGGGCGTCGTCGGGCTCTTGGCCACGATGGCGGGGGCGTGGCTGTTCCCGATGGTGCCGTAGCGGAAACCGCCCGCGCCGCCCGTGACCCGACCCCGGCGTCTTTCGCCCGCGGCCGCCCGCCCGCCCGCCTGCCGCGCAACGAAAAGGGCAGGCCGCGCGGCCTGCCCGAATGCTCATTCCCCAGCACCTGCCCGGGAACCACCTTACACCTCGCCTGCCACCTCCGCCCCCACCTCGCCCCCGCGCGACGCAACTTGGATCGTGTAGTTCTCCACCGCGAAGTGCAGCGAGTTCTCCGTCGGCGTCTCGAACCGCCCGTTGATCCCGTAATACACCTGTTTCCCGTCCCGCCGGTTCCCGATCAGGTTGTTCATCCGCAGCAGCCCGAGGTGGTGGCTGACGGTCGGCTGCGGCAGGTCCAGCTCCTGGCACAAGCTCGTGACGTTCCGTTCGCCCTGGGCGAGGAGCATCAGGATGTTGAGCCGGGTCTTGTCGGACAGCAGGCGGAAGAGCGCCGTGAGCTGGTCCAGGTCCTGTTCCGACACGCGAGCGGGACGCTTAACCATAGGGGTGTCACTCCGGTGTAAAGTCGAGGTGGGCATTGGTTGGATCACTATAGGTACACCCTTTTCCCGCGGTCAAAGCGGGCTTATCAAAATTTAACCGGGCGCGCGTCGGGTCACCGTTCTCGATAACCCCCCGGATTGTCAGGATCGGTTCGCGGAACCGTTACCTTGACGTGTCGGGCGATTCGGTTAGAATCCTCGACCTCAATTCGCCCGGGGCCATGGTCTAACGGGATGACGGCTGAATCGCATTCAGCAAATCAGGGTTCGATTCCCTGTGGCTCCATTCGAAACCCCCGCGTCGCGGGGGTTTCTCTTTTTGGGCACTCCGCGGGCGCGGACGATCGCCTATCGCGCGTCCCCACGCCGCGAGCGAGGCGACCCCAGCGTCGCCTGGAATCCCACCGCGCGACATTCAAACGCTGCTTTAACCATGAAACGGTGACCGCGCCGCCTTATTCCCGGGCGCGGGCACGGGTCTGCCCGCCGTCGCGGGCACGACCGGTGGGGCCGCGGGGTCGACTTTCCGCCGCCGCACCACCTTTGGCATCGCGGCGCGTTTCGCGATCGCGCCCTCGTACATCGCGAGCATCCGCGGGAGCACGGCGTCGAGGCTGTAGTCGCGGGTGACGATCTCCTCCGCGCGCCGCCCGAGCGGCCGGTACGCGGCCGGGTCGCGGAGCACCGCGACCGCCTTCTCCGCCATCTGGTCGGTGTCGAAGAAGTCCGCCAGCAGGCCGTTCTCGCCGTCGCGGATCATCTCCTTGACCGGCGCCGTCGCCGACCCCAGCACGACCGCCCCGCACGACAGCGCGTCCATCATGCTCCACGACAGCACGAACGGCACCGTCAGGTACATGTGCAGATCGCCGCTCGCGAGCAGCTTCCCCAGGTCCTCCGGCGTCTGTCTGCCGGTGAATACGAACTTCGAGAGGTCGTATTGGTCCTGCGCCAGCGTCCACTCCTTGAACGACTTGAACGGCGCGATGTACGACTCGTCCCCGCCGTACGCGATCCGGTCGGTGCCGACGATGAAGAACAGGACGTCGGGGTACTGGGTGTAGATCTTCTTCGCCGCCTTCATGAACACGTCGAACCCGCGCATCGACTCGAACCCGCGGCTGACGTACGTGACGACGCGCGTGTCCGGCCCGACCTCGCGGCCGGCGATCGTCCGCACCCCCCGGCTGCCCGGCGCCGGCCGCAGTTCCTCGTCGTACCCGTGGTACACGCCCCGGTCCACGCCGTCGAAGATCGTCTGCAGCTTCGGCAGGTACTCGTCGGGGAACCGCGACTTCTGGAACTCGGTCGGGGTGTACGCCGCGTCGCAGTTCTGCAGGTCGAGCAGGATCATCGCGTTGCGGCACCGGCTGCGGAGGTACTTCATCTCCGGCACGGCCCAGTTCAAGTCCTCCCGGAAGTCCATGTCCGAGTCCGGGTCGTGCGCGCGGTAGTAGTACTCGAAGAAGTTGACGATCGGCGTGTCGGGGTAGAGCTCGGACAGGAACAGCGTGCTCCCGAACCCGCTGTGGCCGACGATCAGGTCGGGCTTCAAGTCCGGGTGCGCCTTGAGCGTCTGGTAAACCGCGTCCGTGTGCCAGACGGCGTTCTCGAACGTCCGGGAACAGAAGTGGGTGGTCTTCGTCGCCCCGCCGGCGATCTTGTACTGCAGCTTGCGGATGCCCTCGACGGTGCCGGCCGGCGTCTCGCTGACGAAGCTGCACTCCCACCCCTTGGTCTTGACCAGGTGGCGGGCGATGTGCCCGAACTGCGCCGGGAAGTTCTGGTGGACGTAGAGAATGTGCATGGCTGCGGCCTGTTGTCCGGGCTGGGTGGGCGGTTGTCAATCGACGGTCCGAGTATGTGGCCGATGACGCACTGCGCGGTCGATAAGACCGGTAAAACCGGCCGCCGCGCGCGTCGCCGGGCGGTCGGCAAAATCTGCGCAGGTGGAGTAAAGCACGCAGCCGGATTGACGATAGATTTGCTGCACAGACGCTCTCGCCGGGCGTCGGCAGGAGAGACGGCGCACGAGCCCCCGCGGCGGCACGACGGACGTGTCCCGCCAGGCCGGGGGCGCGCGGGCGCCCACCAGGAGAGGATGCAGCAGATGAACAGCAAGGTGAAAGACGTGTTGACGACCGGCGAGGTGGCCAAGATCTGCAACGTGGCCCCCCGCACCGTCAGCAAGTGGTTCGACTCGGGCGCCTTGCGGGGGTACCGCATCCCGGGCAGCAAGGACCGGCGGATCCCGGTCAACCAGTTGATCCGGTTCATGAAGCAGCACGGGATGCCGCTGAACGGCCTGATGACCGGGTGCACGCGGATCCTGATCGTCGACGACGAGCAGGACATCGTCGAGGTGCTCGAGAAGATCCTCGAGGACGAGGCCAAGTACGAGGTCGAGGTCGCCAAGGGCGGGTTCGCGGCCGGCGTGATCGCCGAGAAGTTCCGCCCCCACGTGATCCTGCTCGACATGCACTTGTCCGACATCGACGGCCGCGAGGTCGCCAAGCAGGTCAAGAACAACCCGGACCTCCAGCTCACGAAGGTGATCGCGATGAGCGGCCGCCTGACCGACGAGGAGTCCAAGGGCATGCTCGCCCAGGGGTTCGACGGGTTCCTGAAGAAGCCGTTCCACGTCAAGCAGGTGATCGAGGCCGTCGAGGACGCGATGGCCGTCGTCTACTAGTCCGGACGAAATCCCGAACGATCGACGGCACGGACGCCGGAGGAGGGCCGCCTGGAGGGGCGGCCTTTCTCGTTTGCGCCCGCGTGCGCGTGTACGTCCGTTCCGGCGCCGCTCCCGGGCCGGTATCATCCCCCCAGGCGCCGTTCAGCCGTTGTGCGAGGCGTCCCCCCGGAGCGCGCCCCGCATGACGTCGTCCACGGAAGAGCGGTACCAGCAGCAACTGCGGCTGTTCGAGGCGATCTCCGCCACCACCCCCGACTTCCTCTACGTCTTCGACGTCGAAGGCCGCTTCCTCTACGCCAACCGCCGCCTGCTCGAGGTCTGGGGCGTCACCGCGGAGCAGGCGGTCGGCAAGAGCCTGACCGAGCTCGGCTACCCGCAGTGGCACGCCGACATGCACCTGGCCGAGCTCCGGCAGGTGATCGAGACGAAGCGGCCGATCAAGGGCGTCGTTCCATTCACCGGCGGCAGCGGCATCGCGGGCGTCTACGAGTACATCTTCTCCCCCGTCCTCGGCCCCGACGGCGCCGTCGAGGCGATCGCCGGCACGACCCGCGACGTGACCGACCGCCACCGCGCCGACGAGCAGGCCCGGACGATCCTCGAGAGCATCACCGACGCGTTCTTCGCGGTCGACCGCGACTGGCGGTTCACGTACGTCAACCGCCAGGCCGAGCACGTCCTCGGCCGCGCGCCGGGCGACCTGCTCGGCGAGGTGCTCTGGGACGAGTACCCGGGCCTCCGCGGCAGCGAGTTCGAAGCCGCCTACCGCCGCACCGCCGACGAGCGCGCCCCGCGATCGCTCACGGCCCACTACCCCGATCACGGCCGCTGGTACGAGGTGCACGCATACCCCGCGCCCGACGGCGGGATATCGGTCTACTTCCGCGACGCGACCGACCGGAAGCGGGCCGAGGAGCAGCTCCACGCCCAGTCGGTGGTCACCGAGACCGTCACCCGCAACGCCGCTCAGGCCCTCTACCTGCTCGACGCCGACGGCCTCGCCACCTACGCCAACCCCGCCGCCGAGGCCCTGTTCGGCTGGCCGCGGGACCAGACGGTCGGCAAGCGACTGCACGACCTGATCCACTACAAGCACCCCGACGGCAGCCCCTACCCGATGGAGCAGTGTCCGCTCAGCCACTGCTTCGCCTCCGGCCGAACCCTGCACAGCCACGAGGACGTCTTCGTCCGCCGGGACGGGTCGTTCGTCTCCGTGCTCTGCTCGATGGCCCCGATCTCCCGGGACGGCCGACCGGCGGGCGCCGTCCTCGCGATCATCGACATCACCGACCGCAAGCGCGCCGAGCAGCAGCTCCGCCGCAGCCACGACACGTTCTACCACCTGATCCAGAACAACCCGTTCGGCGTCTACGTCGTCGACGCCGACTTCCGCCTGCGCGAGGTCAGCCTCGGCGCCCAGAAGGTGTTCGCGCACGTCCGCCCGCTGCTCGGCCGCGACTTCGCCGAGGTGCTGCGGACGGTCTGGGCCGAACCGTTCGCCGCCGAGGCCATCCGGCTGTTCCGCCACACGCTCGACACCGGCGAGCCGTACGCGTCGCCGCGCACCGTCGAGCGGCGGCAGGACGTCGGGGACATCGAGGCGTACGACTGGCGGATCGAGCGGGTCACGCTCCCCGACGGCAGGTTCGGCGTCGTCTGCTACTTCTACGACCTCAGCGAGCGGCAGCGGTGGGAGGCGACGGTGCGGGACCGGGAGGAGCGGTTCCGCCAGCTCGCGGACGCGATGCCCCAGATCGTCTGGGCCGCCACCCCGGACGGCGCGCTCGACTACTACAACCGGCGGTGGTTCGAGTACATCGGCATCCCGGAGGAGCGGGCCGGCGAGGCGACGGTCTGGGACCGGTTCGTCCACCCGGACGACATGGTCCGCGTCGCCGAGGCGTGGGCGGCGTCGCTCTCGTCCGGCCGCACGTACAACGTCGAGTTCCGCGTCCGCGGCAAGGGCGACCGGTACTGCTGGTTCCTCGTGCGGGCCGAGCCGGCGCGCGACGACGGCGGCCGGGTCGTCCGCTGGTACGGCACGTGCACCGACATCGAGCACCGCAAGCGGGCCGAGGAGCGCGACCGGTTCCTGCTCGCGCTCGACGAGGCCGTCCGCCCGCTGACCGACCCCGCTGAGATCACCGCCGCCCACGCCCGCCTGCTCGGCGGGCACCTCGCCGCCGACCGCTGCGCCTACGCCGACGTCGAGGACGACCAGGACACGTTCAACCTGACCGGCGACTACACCCGCGGCGTGCCGAGCATCGTCGGCCGGTACCGGTTCGCGGAGTTCGGTCAGGAAGTCCTGGCGCTGATGCGCGCCGACCGGCCGTACGTCGTCGAGGACGTCGACTCCCACCGCCCGCCAGTCGGCGACCTGACCGCGTACCGCGCGACGATGATCCAATCGGTCGTCTGCGTGCCGCTGCACAAGGGCGGGCGGTTCGTCGCCGCGATGGCCGTCCACCAGAAGGTCCCGCGGCGGTGGACGGCGGACGAGGTCGCGCTGGTGCAGCAGGTCGCGGCCCGGTGCTGGGAGTCGATCGAGCGGGCCCGGGTCGAGCGGACGCTCCGCGAGAGCGAGGCCCGGTTCCGCGGCTTCGCCGAGCACAGCGAGGACGTGCTGTGGATTTCCGCCGCCGCCGGAGACCCGCGGCCGCTGCTGTTCGTCAGCCCGTCGTTCGAGCGGGTCTGGGGGCGGCCGGCGGCGGACGTGATCGCCGACCCGACGCGGTTCTTCGAGTGGATGCACCCGGACGACCGCCCGCCGCGCCTCGACCCGGCGCTGGGCGTCGACTCCGGGCCGTTCACGCGGGAGTACCGGATCGTCCGCCCGGACGGGTCGGTCGCGTGGATCCGCGACCGCGGGTTCCCGATCCGCGACGCCGCCGGGCGGCCGGCGTACGTCGCCGGGATCGCGAGCGACATGACGACCGTCAAGGACGCCGAGGCCCGCCGCGAGGCCGCCCTCGTCGAGGCCGAGCGGGCCGGGCGGATGAAGGACGAGTTCCTCGCGACCCTGTCCCACGAGCTGCGCACCCCGCTGAACGCGATCCTCGGGTGGGCGCAGATCCTCCGCGGCAATCCCGGCGACGCCGCCGACGTCGCCGAGGGCGTCGAGATCATCGAGCGCAACGCCCGCGCCCAGACGCAGATCATCGAGGACCTGCTCGACATGAGCCGGATCGTGTCCGGCAAGATCCGCCTCGACGTCCGCCCGCTCGACCTCGCCGGCGTCGTCCGCGCCGCCGTCGAGACCGTCCGCCCCGCCGCGGACGCCAAGGGCGTCCGCCTCGACGTCGTCCCCGACCCCCTCGTCGGCCCCGTCACCGGCGACCCCAACCGCCTCCAGCAGGTCTTCTGGAACCTGCTGACCAACGCCGTCAAGTTCACGCCCCGCGGCGGACGCGTCCGCGTCGCCATCGACCGCGTCGACGCCCACGTCGAGGTGAGCGTCAACGACACCGGCGAGGGCATCCCGCCCGACTTCCTGCCCTACGTGTTCGACCGCTTCCGCCAGGCCGACGCCACCACCACCCGCCGGCACGGCGGGCTCGGGCTCGGGCTGGCGATCGTGCGGCAGCTCGCCGAGGTGCACGGGGGGAGCGTCCGCGTGACCAGCGGCGGGGCCGGCCGCGGGTCGACGTTCACGGTCGCGCTGCCGCTGACGCCCACCGCCGCGGGCCCCGACGCCGCGTCCCAACCGCCCGACCCCGGGACCGGGCGGGCCCCGTTGCCCGGCGCGAGCTGCGCCAGCGTCGCGGGCGTCCGGGTGCTCGTCGTCGACGACGAGCCGGACGCGCGAGGGCTGGTCAAGCGGCTGCTCGAGGACTGCGGCGCGGTGGTGACGACCGCCGGCTCGGCGCAGGAGGCGTTCGAGCGGGTGCGGGCCGAGCGGCCGGACGTCCTGGTCAGCGACATCGGCATGCCCGGCGAGGACGGCTACGCCCTGATCCGCCGGGTGCGGGCGCTGGGCGCCGCGCAGGGCGGCGAGGTGCCTGCGGTGGCGCTGACCGCCTACGCCCGGGCCGAGGACCGGATGAAGGCGGTCCTGGCCGGCTTCCAGCACCACGTGGTCAAGCCGGTCGAGCCGGCCGAGCTGATCACGATGATCGCCGGGCTGGCGAAGCGGAGCGTACGAGATGGCGCGCCGGCGCGACGGTCTTAGAGCCGCGATGTGGCACGGGCATCCTGCCCGTGTTCGTTGCGCGGGGCGGGCGGATCAACGTTGATTGCCGGCCGAAAGCACCCGTTCATGGGCAGGATGCCCATGCCACGACGGAGTGATCAACGCCCCTTGCCGTCGTCGGGCTTGTCGGTGCCGTTCTTGTTGTCGCCGCCCTTGCTCTCGCCCTTGTCGCGGCCCTTGTGAGGGCGGCCGAAGTTTTCCAGCTCGCCGACGCGGGCGTCGATCAGCGCGGCCGGGTTGCTCCGGTCGTCGGCGAGCTTCTTCCGCTCCTTCTCGATCGAGCTCGCGAGCTCCTTGATGCGGTACTCCCGCTCGTCCAGGCGGGCCTGGACGTGCTCCTGCGCCTTGCCGCGGAGCTGCTGCTTGAGCTCCTCGACCTTGGCGGCGTCGTTCGACTGCTTGGCCTCGCGGATCTGGTGGAGGATGCCGACCTCGGCGTCCTCCACCTGCATCTGCTTGAGCTTGATCGGGTGGAGCTCGGACGCGCGCTCCTTCAGGTCGACGAGCTCGACGTAACGCTTGGCCATCCGGCGGTGGAAGCCCGAGCCGCGCTTCATGGCCTCGTCGAACCCCTTCAGGCCGAACTTGCTGAGGGCGAACCTGGCGAAGTTCGGGGTGTTCTGCTCGGAGAAGGCGGTGAACCCTTCCTTGACCTTGTCCCACCTGCGCTGGTCGTCGTCGTCCCAGTCGCCCCCGCCCCGCCGGCCGAACCCGCCGAACCCGCCCGGGCCACCGGGGCCGGGGCCGCGGTCGTTCTCCCCGCGGAAGCCGGGGCCGCTGCCGTTGGGGCGCGGGCCGCCCTTCCGGTCGTCCTCCGCGCGGGCCGCGAGCGGGGCGATCAACAGCAGGGTGGCGATGAACAGCGGGCCGTGGCGCATAATCGTACTTACTCCTGGAGCAACAGCCCCTGGGCGAGCAAATTCTCCTCGGGGGTGCGGAGGTCGGCGATCGAGTCGGCCACCCCCTGCAACGCGGCGACGGACGGGTCGACGGAACCGGCGCCGGTGTCCACCTCGGCGAGCGCGAAGTCGCCGCCGCCGCCGCTACCCGGGCCGTCCGGATCGGTCACCACGGTCGGCGCCGTGCTGCCCAGCCCGGCGATCTTGACGTTCGGCCGGTCCGTCAGCATGACGACGGCGACGACCAACGCGGCGGCGGCGGCGATCGGGTAGGCCCACCAGGGGATCCGCAGCGTCGGACGGCCCAGCTCGGTCGTGGCGGCCGGCACCCGCGCGCCGGCCTGGGCGGTGGCCATCGCGCGGGACACCCGGCGAACCGCGGCGTCCCGGCGCGGCAGAATCAGCTGCCCGTCGGACTTCGCCAACACCCCGGTCACGTCCGACTGCAGGTCCGTCAGCTCGGTCAACAGCGCGCGCAGCGACCCGTCGTCGGCGAGCAACTGCTCGACCTCGGCGCGGTCCTCGCCCGACAGCTCGCCGGCCAGGTACATCAGCAGGATCGCTTCGTTGTTCTCGAGTTGTCCGAGAAGGTTGGACATCGTGTCACCACAGAGGGGTCGGGGGGCGAGGGTACGGGGTTTGAAGTTTAGGGAAGAGGGCGGCACGTCCTGAACCCTTACTTCTACCACGTCACTCTGCCATTAGTTCCTTTAACTTTAGCATCGCCTTGTGCATTCGGCCGAGGGCGGTGTTGAGCGGGCAGCCGAGCATTTCGGCGATCTCGATGAACTTCAGGTTGCTGTAGTACCGCAGCATCAGCACCTGTTTCTGCGCGTCGGGCAGTAAGTCGATGGCCCGCTTGAGCTTCTGCTCCTGCTCGGTGCCTTCCATGCGGTGGTCCGCGGCGGGGAGCGCGTCTTCCGTGACGAGTTTCAGACCCTGCTTGGCGGCCTTTTCACGCCCGGCCGACCGCCAGTGGTCATTGGCCTTGTTGGTCGCGATGCGGAACAGCCAGGCCTTGAACCCGCCGGACACATGCCGCGGGTCGAACCGATCGAGGTGCTCCAGAACGCTCAGCCAGGTCTGCTGGTGCATCTCCTCGGCCAAGTGTTCGCTGCCGACCAATCGCTGGAGGTACCGGACCAGCGGCTGGTAATAGCGGCGACAGAGTGCCTCCCCGGCGGCCGTCTCGCCTTTCCGCAGACGGTCGACGAGCGCGGCGTCGGGCGTCGCGTCGCCGTCGGCCACCGCCGGGTTGGGTTGACTCGGCTTGGTCAAAGGCAGCGAACTCATTCCGGCCGTCGTGTGCATAACGCTTGGGGGCGAGGAATATTGTAGCCGATCGGCGGGACTGGCGGGGCGGCCTCGGCAAGTTGGGGGATGCCGATCGTTCAATCAGGCGTAATAGCAGACGAGGTCGCGGCGGGTGGAATCGCAGCTTTCCAGCCAGTTGATGATCTCGGCGACCGCGGGAGCGACCTCCGGATCGGTAATGGCGGGGGTCGCGGCGCGGAGGGCTTGGAGGGCGGCGGGAATTTCGGCGCGGCGGAGGTGGCCGATGGCGGGGAAGTCGTCGGGCTCGGGGATCGGGACGGGGGCGCCGCGGGTCATCAGGTGGTTGACGACGCGGAAGGTGTTGGCGGGGACGCCCGCGGCGGCGAGGGCTTGGTCGACGGTCTCGGCCCAGTCCCAGCGCATTGAGAACCAGTGGTCGTTGGTGAGTTCGTCGCCGAAGTGGCGGAGGACGTATTCGAGGGCGTAGGCGTACTTGAAGGCGACGGCGGGGTCGTAGGGCTCGGCGAAAAGGAGTTGGCGGAGGGCGTCGTGGGTGGAGGGGTGGGCGGGGGTGGCGTCGGCGTCTTCTTCGGATTCGTTGTCGTCCGCGTCGTCGTCGTCTTCAGGGACGAGGTCGTCGATTTGGGGGAAGTCGTCGCCGAACTCTTCGACGAGGGTGTCGAAGAGGGATTGGTTCCTGGAGCCGAGGGCGGCGGTGATTTGGCCGAGGTCGACGGCGATGGGGGTGAGGATGTAGCTCATGGGGGTTGCTTGAGTTCTTGCCTCGTCGAGCCGGGTACGGCTCGGAGTCGCGGGTACGCGACTCATGGGCGGGACGCCCATGCCACCTCGTTGGATCGAATAGTGGCTTGCGCCGCGGGCTTACACGGGCTGGTAGCCCGTGCTACGAAAAGGGGCACGGGCGGGGCGGCCGTGATACGGGCAACTTGGTTTGGTCAGGGCCAGTGGTGGGCGATCTTGGTGCGGAGGAAGTGGACGGAGCGCTGGAGTTGGTCGAGGCCGTCTACGCCGTCTTCGATGCTGATCCAACTCGGAGGGGTGCGGGTGGCGGCGCTGAAGCCGGCTTGTTTGAGGGTGCGGAAGATGGCGTCGTAGTCGTTCAGGCCCTTGCCGATCTCGCCGTGTCGAAGGCGGCTGGCGTAGCCGACGGAGTCTTCTTCTTTGCGGAGGTCCTCAATGGTGCCGTGGGCGAGGTAGCGGTCGCTGGCGTGCATCGTGACGACGCGGTCCTTGACCTTCTCCAAGAGGTCGAGCGGGTCTTCGCCGGCGAGGATCGTGTTGCTGGGATCGTAGTTGACGCCGAAGTTCGAGTGGTCGATGCGGTTGACCAGGTCCACGAAGACGTCGGTCTTCTGGGCGAACTCGGGATACTGCCAATAGTTGTCCTTGTAGTGGTTCTCGAGGATCAGCGTGACCCCCCTGCTTTGCGCGTGCGGGAGGCAAGCTTTGATGCTATCGGCGGCGAACCCGAGGCCTTGCTCGCGGGAAACCTCGGGGCGGCGCTGGCCGGACAGGACGCGGCAGTATTGGCCGCCGAGCGTGGCGGTCATGTCGATCATGTGCTTCTGCTGGTCGATCTGCTGCTGGCGGAAGGCGGGGTCGGGGTGGGTGAAGTCGGGGGAGACGCAGAGCATCGGCATGGCGAGGTTGCGGTCCTCGCACATGCGGCGGGTGGTCGGCCAGGTGTGGGGGTCCTTGAGGTCGAGGAAGCCGAAGTAAAGCTCGACCCCGTCGACGTGAAGCGACTGGGCGATGTCGAGCCACTCGCGGACGGACATCTTTCCGGTGAGGGTGAGGTCGTCCATCCAGGCCTTGGGGAAGGCGGCGAGTTTCGGGGAGGGCATGGGGAGAATGTGAATTCGCACGACGCGCGTTGTCAAATCGGCGGCGGCGTCGTGCGCGCAAAAGAGAACCCCGGGTCGTCTGAACGACCCGGGGTCTCATGTGTGCCTGCTGTGTGACTCGGGGAAGGCCCTCGGGCCTTCGGCGATCACCGAGCTGCCTGAGCAGCTGCGTGTACCGCAGGATTCTCACCTACGGAAGCTGCTAGAGCAGCCCACACGTACAGTCAGAATTGGTCACGGATCACCTCCATTTCGGCGAGCGTCCGGCACGCAATGGCCGTCGCTCGTGGGTTTCGCCCAGCCGCCGCTCGCTTCTTTCGGGGGTGACTGCCGGCCGGTTTGGGAGCGATTCGCATCGCCACCGGGACACCGGCCTTAGTAAAAACCCCGTACTCGCGAACCGCCGGGCTCTACCTCCCGCGAACGCCTCCGCGGGAACTCTCGGCAAGCTCCAGATCCGAATCTGAACTCGCCGGGCCGATCGTTTCCCGCTCGGGAATCAACCGACGCAGGTATCATACGCCGCGCGTGTGGCGGAGTTCAAAACAAAAAGTGAGATTCGGGATATGATGGGGGGTATGGCTGACGCGAAGGACGTTTTGGATCAGCAGTTTTTGGAGATGCGGTGGCGGGCGTTGTCGCTGGCGGCGGACCTGGATCGGATCCAGCGGGCCAGCGGCGGGGCGGGCGTGCTGGCGAACGATCCGCGGGTGGGGAAGCTGCGGAAGGCGTTTGAGTTGCTCGGGTCGGATCTGCCGGATCGGGCGGAGCGATTTCAGATGATCTTTAGTGATGTGACGCCGCCGCCGAAGTAGGGGAACCACGAAGGCGCGAAGGGCACGAAGAAGAATGGAAGGGGATCTAAGAGAAGACGCACGGGCGGGGGGCCCGTGATACGGGCAACTCGTGATCTGGGCACATGAAGTTCATTGATCCACATATTCACTGCGTGTCGCGGACGACGGACGATTACCAGTTCATGGCCCGGGCCGGGGTGGTGGCCGTGTCGGAGCCGGCGTTCTGGGCGGGGTTTGACCGGTCGTCGGCGTCGTCGTTCGCGGATTACTTTCGGCATCTGACCGACGTGGAGCCGAAGCGGGCGGCGCGGTATGGGATTGACCACTACTCGTGGCTGTGCATCAACGCGAAGGAGGCGGAGGACGTCGCGCTGTCGCGGGAGGTGATCAAGCTGATCCCGCCGCTGCTGGATCACCCGCGGGTGCTGGGGGTGGGGGAGATCGGGCTGAACAAGAACACGCGGAACGAGATCACGGTGTTCGAGGAGCAGGTGGAGGTGGCGGCCAAGCACGACCAACTCATCCTGATCCACACGCCGCACTTGGAGGACAAGCACAAGGGGACGGCGATCATCACGTCGATTTTGAAGAACGACCGGCGGATCCGGCCGGAGCGGGTGCTGATCGACCACTGCGAGGAGCACACGATCCGGGTGGCGCGGGAGAACGGGTTCTGGGCCGGGCTGACGATCTACCCGGTCAGCAAGGTGACGCCGGCGCGGGGGGCCGACATCCTGGAGCAGTTCGGGCCGGAGATGATCTGCGTGAACTCGGCGAGCGACTGGGGGGAGAGCGGGCCGCACATGCTGATTGATACCGCGCTGGAGTACCGGCGGCGGGGGCACTCGGAGAAGGAAATGGAGCGGATCTTTTACGGGAATCCGTGCCGGTTTTTCGGGCAGTGTCCGAAGTGGAAGTTGAAGGCGGGGGAGTAACCGACAGACGGAAGATGGATGAACCAGCGATCTCAGTTTCGTCGCTGGTGCTGAACTACCCGTCGCGACGCGTGCGGCGCCACGCTCGCCGCTCCCCCGACGCCGCCGGGTGCTTCTACATGGGACTGCTGGTGATCTGCCCGATGGTGACGGGCGTGATGGCGATCTACTTCGGTGTGCGGGCGCTCCGCCAGTTTCGGCTCATTCGCCGGCGCGATCGGAGACGGACGATCATCGGGTTGTCTCTGGGGGTGTTGAACGCAGGGTTCTGGTCGGGCCTGATGCTCATGGCGGCCGCCAAGTAATAAGGCGCGTGCTGCCATAAAGGCGCGAGCCCAAGGCGCCGTGCCGCCGGCTGCTACTGCTTGATTTTCAGGTTCTGCGGCGGGGCGGCGATTTGCTGCATCATTCCCCAGGCGTCGAACTCGTTCCAGGCTTCGATGATCTGGCCGTCCTGCCAGCGGATCAGGATCAGGCCGGTCATTCGGACGCGCTTTTGCGTGGGGGGGACGCCCATGGCGGCGCCGGTGTGGGTGCCTTCGGCGACGAGGCGGACGGCGGTCTTGTCGGCCTCGGCGAGGACGTCTTCGACGGTTATCTTCAGATCGGGGAAGGTGTCGAGGAAGCGGCGCCAGAAGGGGAGGAACTGCTCGATGCCGCCCGTGACGTTGTTCTCGCCGATGCCGTGGGTGACGACGTCGGGGTGGGCGAGTTGGTGGATGACGTCTTCGCGGCGGGCGTTCCAGACTTCGTCGAACCAGCGGCGGGCGAGGGCTTTGTTGTCCTGGGGCATGGGGATTCCCTTTGTTGGAGGAGGTTCACCGCGGAGACGCAGAGGGCGCGGGGAAGACGGGGAGGTGTGCCCGCTTCTCGCCGCGCGGGGAATTATCGTGACGGCGTGGACGGCTCACAAGAGAAAAGTGGCGGCATCGGCCGCGTCGTCCGTCCACGTCGGGCCGTCGGACTACTTCGTCGCGGGCGGGCGCTGGAACATTCGCATGAACCGCGCGGCGGCCGCGCGGGCGTCATCCTCGGCAAGCGTCGACTCGGCCGGGAAGGGGTTGAGGCCTCGCATCTCCAGCTCGTCGAACTCCACGACCGGCAGCCCGGTCGCCTTCAGCGCATCCGGCGTGACCCCGAACATCGGCAGCGGCGCGTCCTGGTTCACGCGGAACCGGCCGACGGCAACCCGGTGGTTGCCGGCGAGCCCCTCGACGGACAGGCGCTCGATCGGGAACCGCGGCCCGTCGGACGGCGGGACGAGTTCGGCGGCGACCGACATCTTCGCCGTGGCGAACTGCAGGATCTGCGTGCCCGGGTCGAACGTGGCGGTTCGGGCGGTCGGCAGCAACTTGAGCACCGACCCGAGGTCGAGGACGAACTCGGCCGGCAGGTGCTCGGCCCGCTGGCCGAGCTCGAACAGGAAGCTCTGGTCGGTCGCGCGAAGGCAGAAGCGAGTGTTCCCCTTGCGCCAGACGCGAAGGCCCTTGGTCGCCGGGTCGAACATCACCGCGAGTCCGCGCGTCAGGTAGCAGTACGGCAGCCCGTCGGCGTAGCGGATGAGCAGCGCGGTCGAGCCGCGGTCTCGGCAGACGAGGACGTCGAGTCCGCGGGCCAGCCGCCCGTCCACCTTGGAGTGGTACTCGACGGCGAAGTAGAACCGATCGGCTGCGGTCGACTTGTCCGTCGACAGTTCCAGCGGCCGGCCGGCGAGCAGTAGTTCGGTCGTCTGGGTTACGGCGGCGAGGGCGGGGGCCGGGGGTTCGGCCCAGGCGTCATTCAATGCGGCCCAGAGGGCGACGGTTGCGACGGCGATCGTGTGATATGCTGTCTTCCGCATCATTCATATCTCCGACTCCCCTGCCGCGGATTATCCGATCTCGTATCTAGACCACAAGGAAATGCAGCAGCCGGGACGGCCGCACCACAAGACACCATAAGACACCACAAGGAGGGGGGTGAGCGGGTAGGATGATGGGGGGGCTTTGCGAGGAGACGTGACCTGATGCCTTTGATTGTGAACGGCCGGGCGATCGACGACCAAGTGCTGGACTCAGAGTTCGCGCAGATCAAGTCGCACGCGGAGCGGACCACGAACGTGTCGTGCTGCGAGCGGGACCCGGAGTTCCGGCAGACGGCGCGGGAGAACGTGGTCGGGCGGGTGCTGCTGACCGAAGAGGCCATGCGGGTGATCGAGCCGCCGACGGCCGAGGAGATCGACGCCGCACTGGAGAAGCTAAGGGCCGAGCACGGGGGGGAGGCGCAGTTTTATGCGAATCTCGGGATCGCGCCGGACCAGATCGGTCTGGTGCGGCAGGACCTGGAGGTCAGCTTGCGGGTGAACAAGCTGCTGGAGCAACTGGTGGCGGACGAGGCGGAACCGTCGGACGACGTGTTGCGCGAGCACTACCAGACGAACGTCGCGCTGTTCACCGACCCGGAGGAGCGGCGGGCGATGCACATCTCGAAGGGCGTGTCGCGGATGGCCAGTCGGGAGGGGCTGCTGGACGAGTTCAAGGCTGTGCGCGAGCAGTTGCTGGACGGGGGGGACTTCGAGCAGCTCGCGCGGGAGCACAGCGACCGCGGGTCGGACCTGATCGACCTCGGGTACTTCCGGCGGGGCGACCTGCCGGAGGAGGTCGAGCTGGTCGCGTTCACGATGCGGGTGGGGGAGATCAGCCCGGTGTTCAGCTCGTCGGTCGGCGTCCACGTCGTGAAGCTGACGGAGGTCAAGCCGGCGGCGGCCAGGCCGTTCGAGGCGGCGCGCGACGAAGTGAAGCTGTTGTGGCGCGAGCAGCGAAAGCGGGAGCGGGCGCAGGAGCTGGTCAAGCGTCTCGAGCGGACGGCGGTGATCGAAGAGGCGGCGGCGGACGTCGGGCAGGAAGAGGGGGAAGTGCCGGCGCCCGTCTGAGGAGGACTCACCGCAGGAGGCGCAGAGGTCGCGGAGAAGACATGTTCGGAGGTGCGGCGGTCGGCCCGGTCGGGGGCCGGGTGACCAGGGCCTTGAGGCGAGGTGGACGCGAATGAACGTTGCTGCGCGCGGGTGGAACCCCCTGCTGGTCGTCCTGCTGTTGTTGGGTCACGTCGCCGCGCGGGCGGCGGACGGGGAGGGGCGGGTGCCGTGGATGACCGGCCGGGTCAGCGGGTCGCCCGAGGCGCCGCCGGCGTTCGAGCTGAAGCGGGTCTACCCGAAGCTGCGGTTCACCGAGCCGGTGGACATGGAGTTCGTCGCCGACGGCGACCGCGTCGTCGTGCTGGAGCAGAAGGGGAAGATCTTCTCGTTCCCCCGCGGGACGCCGGACCTCGAGGCGGCGGAGCTGATGGTCGACGTCAGCAAGGGGATCGACTTCAAGGCGATCCCGGGCTGCCGCGGGTTCGACGGGCTTTACGGGATCGCGTTTCACCCGAGGTTCGCGGAGAACCGGTTCGTGTATGTCTGCTACGCGCTGGCGTTTCACAAGTCGCCGGCCGAGCCGATCGGGACGCGGGTGTCGCGGTTCACGGTCGGCCGCGACTCGTTCGCCATCGACCGCGCGAGCGAGCGGATCTTGTTCGAGTGGCACGCGGGCGGGCACAACGGCGGCTGCTTGAAGTTCGGCCCGGACGGCTTCCTGTACGTTTCGACCGGCGACCAGGCGAGCCCGAACCCGCCCGACCCGTTCAAGACCGGCCAGGACGTCAGCGACCTGCGCGCGTCGATCCTGCGCGTCGACGTCAACCGCGAGGAGGAGGGCCGGCGGTACGCCATCCCGCGCGACAACCCGTTCGCCAACCGCGCGGGGGCGCGCGGCGAGGTGTGGGGCTACGGGCTGCGGAACCCGTGGCGAATGGGCTTCGACCGGGCGACCGGGAACTTGTGGGTGGCGGACGTCGGGTGGGAGGTTTGGGAGACGGTCCACTGCGTGAAGGCGGGGACCAACTGCGGGTGGAGCGTGGCGGAGGGGCCGCAGCCGGTGAACTTCGACTGGCCGCGCGGGCCGACCCCGGTCACGCCGGCGGCGCTGGCGGTCTCGCACGCGGAGTCGGCGTCGATCACGGGCGGGTTCGTCTACCGCGGGAAGCGGTACCCGCAGCTCGTCGGTCATTACGTGTTCGGAGACTGGGAGACCCGGCGGGTGTGGGCGGCGAAGCTCAGCGGGCCGGACAAACTGGAGCCGCACCGCACGATCGCGCGGACGGACGCGCGGGTGGTGGGGTTCGGGGAGGACGCGGAGGGGGAGTTGTACGTGATCGACCACGAGGGCGGCGGGCTGCACGAGCTCGTGCCGAACCCGGCGGCCGATCGGCCCACGACCTTCCCGCGCACGCTGGCGGCAACGGGGCTGTTCGAGGACGTGAAAGGGCAGCGGCCGGCGGCGGGCGTGATCCCGTTCGCGGTCAAGGCGCCGCAGTGGATGGACGGCGCGGCGGCCGAGCGGTTCGCCGCGATCCCGGGCGACGGCAAGATCACGTGGCGCACGGACGACGTGTACGCGCGTCTGCAGCGGAACTTCCCGACCGACAGCGTGCTGGCGCGGACGTTCTCCGTCGGTCCCAAAAACGCCCGGCGGCGGGTGGAGACGCAGCTCCTGCACTTCGACGGCAAGGGGTGGCAGGGGTACAGCTACCGCTGGCGCGACGACCAGTCCGACGCCGATCTAGTTGCGGAGAACGGCGACGAGCGGCGGCTGGTGGTGGAGGACGCGACGGTGCCGGGGGGCAAGCGGGAGCAGACGTGGCGGTTCATGTCGCGGGCGCAGTGCATGACGTGCCACACGAGCTGGTCGGGGTACACGCTGGGGTTCACGGACGAGCAGATCGATGGGCCGGGATCGGCGGCGGCGGCGGCGGCGGCGGCGGCGGCCGTGGGCGGGGCGGCGGCGGAAAACCAACTGCAGACACTGCGGCGCGTTGGCCTGCTGCCGGGGCCGTACAAGAAAGCTGGCCGGAGCGGGCCGGGTGAGCCGCCCGCCTACAAATTGGTCGACCCGGACGACGCCCGGGCGGACGTGGCGGACCGGGCGCGGTCGTATCTGCACGCGAACTGCGCGCACTGCCACCGCATGGGCGGCGGCGGGTCGGCGCTGATCGATCTGCGGCGGGAGATGACGGTCGAGCAGATGCGGGTGGTCGATCAGCGGCCAATGCTCGGCACGTTCGGGATCGACGACGCGCGGCTGGTCGCGCCGGGGGATCCGGCGCGGTCGGTGCTGCTGTACCGGATGGCCAAGCACGGGAGCGGGCGGATGCCGCGGATCGGGTCGGAGGTGGTGGACGGGCGCGCGGTGGGGCTGGTGGGGCGGTGGATCGAGGGGATGAAACCGAAGGCTGCGCCGGTGGTGGACGCGGCGGATGCGGCGGCGGTCGAGAAGGCGATGGCATCGCCCGCCGGGGCGCTGGGGATCGTGTACCGGATCGACGCGGGTGAGGTGGCCGAGCCGGTGCGCGGGCCGGTGATCGAGCGGGGGCTGAAGAGCGGGCGGGCGGACGTGCGCGAGTTGTTCGAGCGGTGGGGGTCGGGACGGCCGCGGCTGGGGGCGGGGTTCGATCGGGCGAAGGTGCTGGCGATGACCGGGGACGCGGGGCGGGGGCGGGAGGTGTTCGAGAAGATCGCGCAGTGCGCGGCGTGCCACGCGGGGCCGGGGGTGAAGGGGAGCGACTTCGGGCCGGACCTGAGCCGGGTGGGGGCGAAGTACGATCGGGCCGGGTTGTTGGAGCACGTCGTCGAGCCGTCAAAGGTGATCCTGGAGGGGTACGCGGGGTCGGTCGTGGAGACGACGGACGGCGAGGTCCACGCCGGGATCGTGACGAAGCGGGACGCGACGGAGGTCGTGCTGCGGGACGCCGCGCTGCAGACCGTGCGCGTGCCGGCGGCCGAGGTGAAGGGGGTGCGGCCGCAGGCGGTGTCGGTGATGCCGGAGGGGTTGTTGGACGGGCTGGAGGCGCAGCAGGCGGCGGACCTGCTGGAGTGGCTGGCGGGGGCGAAGTAGGGGTGGGGTGGTGGGTTTGTGGGGCCGTGCTTTGGCCTTTGCAGGGCTGAGGTTTGGTAGGCTATGATCGGCCCCCTCTCCCGGCCGCGACGGTTGATGTCATTCGCCCGCAGTCGTCGGACGCGGCGAGGAGAGGGCGGGGGTGAGGGGGCATTTCGTGCGCGAGGTGAGCCGTCCGCTGGTCGGGAAGACCCCTCACCCCTGCCCTCTCCCACGGCCGATTCAGTCACGCGGCGAAAGGGCGTTGGTGGCGGCCTTAGGAGAGGGAGGAGGCGCTTCGCGCGGCTGGGATTGGCGGGCCGGCGGAATATCCCGGAGGCGGCGTCAGATTTCTTGGGTGGGGGGCGTTGACTAGGGCGGAGACACGATGCGATTCAAAGCGACCCAACTCGGCAAGGCGATGAAGGCGACCCGCACCGTGGGCGTCATGTTTATCGTCGGCAACGTGTAGTCGCTCCCCGACCGATCGGCCGGGAGTTCCTCCCGGCGAGCCCCCTCTCTACTGCCGGGAATGGATTGCGAACGAGGGCCGCTAGCTCAGCGGCAAGAGCGCCCGCCCGACACGCGGGAGGCCCGTGGTTCGATCCCACGGCGGCCCAATGAAGCGCATCGCACGCCTGTAGCTCAATGGCCGGAGCGCCGTGCTCACACCACGGAGGATGTTGGTTCGAGTCCGACCAGGCGTATGGCGGCACGAGGTTGTGCACGGGCGGGACACCCGCGCCACCTCGAAGGCACGGGCTGGTAGCCCGTGTTACGGGATTCCGCGTCGTTAGCTCAGTGGTGGAGCACTCCGCTGATAACGGAGAGGTCGGAGGTTCGATGCCTCCACGACGCACTGGGTGATCGCGTCTAGTTCGTTCGCACTCGTAGCTCGAGGGCAGAGCGGCCGCCTCTTAAGCGGCGGGGTGCAGGTTCGAGTCCTGCCGGGTGCATTACACATTGCAGGTGGCCGGGCCTGGTGGTCCGGCGGGCCTCATAAGCCTGCGACCGCGGTTCGATTCCGCGACCTGCTATTGCTCACGTCCGAACCAGTCGGGCATGTCGCTCAAAGGTAGAGCGCCGGTCTGAAAAGCCGGAGGTGGCGGTTCAAGTCCGTCCGTGCCCATCGCGGGGGGATTCCTCCACACGACTTCCTGATCCGTCCGTGGGTGCGCGACGCGGTTCACCGGCGGCGCGGTCTGCGCCAGGCGCACGGCGCCAACGCGGCGGCCCCGAGCGCCGCGCACGCGGCCGGCTCGGGCACCGGGCGGGTGGCAACGAGCTGGCCGGCGAACGTCAGCTCGACCACGTCCGGCGCGTTCGAGCCAGGCGTCAGCAGGGACTGGATCGGGATCGTTAGCGTTTCGAGGTCCCCCTGCTGGGTCAGCGTGATCGGGCCGACGACCGCGGCCGGGCCGCCGCCGGTGCCGTGCAAATCGGCGAACCCGGTCGCCGGGGAGGACGGGCCGTAGTACAGCGAGCCGCCGTTGACGAAGAACCCGTGTTGCGCGGCGGACGGCGGGCCGGCGTTGAACGGCGCGCCGGTCGCGACCAGGTTCAGGTCGAGGCCGCGGATCGCGAACAGCGTCTGCCCGCCGGCCGTCGCAAGCCCGTAGTTCGCGCCCGCGTGGGACGGGTGGGTCGGTTGTTGGTCGACCGGCTGATCGAGCGCCGCGACGGTCGCCCGCTCGAACGACAGGGTGCCGTTCGCGTGGTTGACGTCGACGTTCAGCGTGCCGGTGAACCCGACGACCGCGGTGCCGGGCGCCTGGGCGACCAGCGGCGCCCCGTTGAACGTGCCGCCGACCGTGAACGTGCTGGCCGCGGGGTCGATCGTGAACGCGACCGTCGCCGCGACGGCGGTGCGGGCGACGAGACAGGCGGCGGCAGCGGCGACGACGAACGCCCCGAGGCGGCGGCAGCGGTGGCGCATGGCGAATCCCTTTTGTGTTGGAGATGAGCGACCCGGCGACGAGTATCCCGGTGCCGCGGCGCCTTGTCCACAAGATTCCGATCCGGGGCCAGGGGGCGCGTCGCGGGGGGCGGCACGGCTGCGCCTCGTCGGGTCGCAGCCGTTGTAACGCGCGCGCTCAGGGTCACGGGTCACACCGACAGCGCGTTCCAATCCCCCGTGATCGCGAGGGTCAGGCCCGGGTTCTGGATGTTGACGAACAGCGTGGTGCCGTCGGGCGAGAACGTGACGCCGGCCAGTTCGGACCGGTTGATGATGTTCCGCCCGAACTCGATGATCCGGCCGGTGCGGGTCACGCGGACGATCCGCTTGACGTCACGGCCGCTGTCCTCGCAGACGTAGACGTCGCCGTTCGGGGCCATCGTCAGGTTGTCGGCGTTCTCGATCACGTTGCCGTCGTTCGGCTCGACGAACAGCTCGAGCCGGCCGGGGGCGTGCTGCTCGCCGGGGCGGCCCTCGTCGGGGCTGGGGGTGTAGCGCCAGATCTGCCCCTTGTACTCCTTGCCGCCGTTCGTGCAGGCGAAGTAGACGCAGCCGCGGCCGAACCACATGCCCTCGCCGCGCGCGAAGCGCGCGGCGCCGCCGCCGTAGAACCCGAACATGCGGAGCTCGTCCGTCGGCGAGTGGATGTCGTCGAGGTCGACCCAATCGACGGCAAGGCGATCCGCGGTCGTCACGCGGCGCTTGGTCCAGTTGCGCGTGTCGAGCGACCGCTGGTCGCGGACGCGCAGCGCCTGGAGCCGGCCGCCGTCCGCGAGGCGGCCGGGGCGGCGCGGGATGTACCGGTAGATCAGGCCCTCGCCGCGGTCCTCGGTCTGGTAGACGATGCCGGTGCGCGGGTCGACGGCGACGGCCTCGTGGTTGAACCGGCCCATGTCGAGCAGAGGGACGGCCGGGGCGAGGCCGCCGTCGGCGCGGGCGGGGACCTCGAAGTTGTAGCCGTGGTCCTCCTCGAGCTTGTCGTCAGCCAGCTTGACCGACTCCTCGCACGTGACCCACGTGCCCCACGGGGTCGGGCCGCCGGCGCAGTTGCGGAGGGTGCCGGCGAGGCTGAGGAACTCCCGCTCGACCGTGCGGGCGCGCGTGTCGTAGACGAGCGTGGTGGTGCCGCCGAGGCCCGGCGTCTGGCCGGAGCCGCGGTCGTAAAGCCGCTCGACGTCCACCTTGGCGAGCAGCTCGTTCCGCGCGCCGAACGGGCCGCGGGTGTAGTCCTCGGCGTCGAGCTCGTGGTTGCAGACGAGGACCGTCTTCCCGCCCGGCCCGGGGAACGCGCACATCCCGTCGTGCGAGCCTGGCGTGATCAGGCCGTCGCTCATCGGCTCGCCGGCCCGGGAGATCGGCAGGACGGTGAACCCGGGCGGGACCGCGAAGATCTGCGTCGGGTCCTTGACGCGCCGGTTGTACCGTTCCAGGTCGGTCTCGAGCTCGACCTTCTCGCACCCGGTCAGGCGGTGCAGCGCCGCAAAGCCGAGGCCGACCGAGGCCGCGGACGACAGGAAGTGACGTCGGGACGCGTTCATCTTGGGGAGGTGCCCTCGCTCTCGAGCCCCAGCTTACCCGGGCGGGGAGGGCGCGGGCAAATCCCGGGGCGCGCGGCCGCTCCGAACACCCGGCGCGTCCCAACCCGCGCGCGTCGCCCATTTGACGCCCCCACCCGCCCCCGCCGACAATGCGCGCTCTTATGCCGACCGTCGCGTACGAGGGGGAGGTTGAGATCCCGGCCGCCGACCCGCGCAGGACGCTGCTCGACCTCGCGCTGGCGGCCAAGATCCCGCACATGTACGAGTGCGGCGGGCACGCCCGCTGCACGACCTGCCGCGTCCGCGTCCTCGACGGCCACGACCTGCTCTCCCGCCGCACCCGCGTCGAGCAGACGATCGCCGACCAACGCGGGTGGGACGAGTTCACCCGCCTCGCCTGCCAGGCCCGCCCCCTGCCCGAGCCCGCCGCCGCGGCCCCCGGCGAAACCGTCCTCCTCCGCCGCCTGATCCGCACCCCCGCCGACGTCCACCTCGTCTGGTCCGAGACGATCCCCCGCGCCGGCACCGAGCGGCCGCTCGCCGTCCTGTTCACCGACGTCCGCCGGTTCACCACGTTCGCCCGCGAGCACCTCCCCTACGACGTCGTCCACGTCCTGAACCAGTACTTCGCGTTCGTCTGCGAGCCCGTCGTCAACAACAACGGGTTCATCGACAAGTACCTCGGCGACGGCGTCCTCGCCCTGTTCGGCCTCAAGCACGCCGACCCCCGCCGCTTCTGCCGCGACGCCGTCCGCGCCGCCCTCGGCGTCCTGCACGCCGTCGAGCAGTTCAACAAGTCGCTCGACGCCCACTTCGGCGTCCGGTTCGACACCGGCATCGGCCTCCACTTCGGCGTCGCGATCACCGGCGAGATCGGCCACCCCAGCCGCCAGCAGTTCACCGCGATCGGCGACACGGTCAACGCCGCCTGCCGCGTCGAGGCCCAGAACAAGGGCCACGGCCCCCGCGTGCTCGTCTCCGACGCGCTCCACCGCGTGATCGCCGACGACCTCGTCGCCCACGAGGTCGCCGTGAGCCCGGAGCACGACCCGCACGACGGCCTGCGGATGTACGAGGTGCAGGGGTTCCGCGCGCCCGACCCGATCCTGATCGCGCAGAACGCGCTGTCGCAGATCCTCGCCCACCCCGAGGAGTTCGCCGCCGCGTTCTACGAGCGCCTGTTCGCGACTGCCCCGGTCACCGCCGAGCTGTTCACCCCCGACGTCCGCGCCCAGGGCCGGATGTTCACGCAGATGCTCCACACGGTCGTCCGCGCCCTCGCCCGGTTCGAGGACGTCGTCGACGGCCTGAAGGAGCTCGGCCGCCGCCACCGCGGCTACGGCGTCGCCCCCCACCACTACCCGGTCGTGAAGGAGGCGTTCCTGCACACGCTCGAGCGCGTCCTCGGCCCCGACATGGACGACACCGCCCGCGCCGCATGGTCCCAGATCTACGACACGCTCGCGCAGACCATGCAGCACCAGGGCCCGCCGTAGCCACGCCCGAAGGCCGTCCCGCCCCTTCCCCCGCCGGCGAACTTCGGCTATCCGTTGCCGCCATGACCCGCCGAGTCCCGCCCGTCGTGCTCGTTGCCGCGCTCGCGTCCTGCAATCCCGCCCCCCCGCCGCCGGCACCCACCCGCCCCCCGGCCGCCGCCGCCGCGACGACCGCGCCCGACACGCCGCGCGCCCCGATCGCCCCCACCCCCGGCGTCCTCTACGACCGCCAATCCGCCTTCAACCGCGTCCGCGTCACCCAGGACGCCGCCGGCCTCCGCACCCTCACCTTTGATGACCCCCGCGTCCGCCAGACCGTCCTCCACCCCGACCGGCCCCACGCCCTCGTCCTGACCTACACCCAGGCCATGTCCACGTCCCTCTGCCTGAACCCCGCCCCGAAGAACGTCCTCGTCGTCGGCCTCGGCGGCGGCGCGCTCCCGTCGTTCCTCCACCACCACTACTCCGACGTCCGCGTCACCGCCGCCGAGCTCGACCCCGACGTGATCGCCGTCGCCAAGACCTACTTCGGCTTCCGCGAAGACCCCCGCATGCGCGCCGTCCCCGGCGACGGCCGCGCGTTCGTCGAAAAGTCCCCCGACCGCTACGACCTGATCCTGCTCGACGCCTACGGCCCCGAGTCCATCCCCCTGCCGCTCGCCACCCGACAGTTCCTCGAAGCCGTCAGATCCCGCCTCGCCCCCGGCGGCGTCGTCGCCGCCAACATCCCCGGCCCCTCCGCCAACACCCTCTACCACCGCATGCTCGCCACGTACCGCGCCGTCTTCCCCCAGCTCCACCTCGTCCAAGCCCCCGGTTCGGTCCAGCAGACGCTGATCGCGCTCCCCGCCGCCGACCCCGCCGCCACCAAGGCCTCCCTCGTCACCGCCGCCCGCGACCTCCAGCGCCGCCACCGCTTCCCCCACGACCTCCCCGCCCTGCTCGACGACGGCTACCGCCCCCTGCCCGACGCACCGCCCGACGCCAAGCCACTGCTCGACAACGAGCCCTGACGCGCGGTGATTCCCCGCGGCCACAGCCACCGGCCCCTCTCCCCCGAGGTGGCACGGGCGTCCCGCCCGTGAAAGATCCCGCGCCGCCAGCCGCCCTACCGCAAACCGACCCTTTGCCCCCGCCCGCCGATCGCGTATCACACACCGATGGCCACCTCCCCGCCCGCCACCCCCCTCCCCTACGAATCCTCACCGCCGCCCGCCAACCCCCCCGCCCTCGCCCGCAACATGGGCCTGTTCGCCCTCGTCGTCTACGGCGTCGGCGACATGGTCGGCTCCGGCGTCTACGGCACCGTCGGCAAGGCCGCCGGACAGCTCGGCAACGCCGTCTGGCTCGCGTTCGTCGTCTCGATGGTCGCCGCCATGCTGACCGGCCTCTCCTACGCCTCGATCGCCTCCCGCTACCCCCGCGCCGGCGGCGCCGCCTACGTCACCCACCGCGCCTTCGGCTTCCCGTTCCTCTCCTACGTCGTCGGCCTGACCGTCACCGCGTCCGGCCTGACCAGCATGGCCACCAGCACCAACGTCTTCAGCGGCATCCTCGCCGACATGCTCGGCCTCGCCAAACGGCTCGGCCGCCTCCACTGGTCCGTCGGCGGCGCGACGATACTCGACGCCGACCTCGGCACGTTCGCCGTCGTCCTCGTGTTCCTCGCGTTCCTGACGTTCGTCAACTTCTGGGGCATCCGCGAGTCGATGTGGACCAACCTCCTCTGTACCGCGATCGAGGTCGCCGGCCTCCTGTTCATCGTCGCCGTCGGCGTGCGCTACTGGGGGTCCGTCAACTACCTCGAGACCCCGCGCGCGACCGCCACCACCACCGGCCTCGCCCCCGGCATGCTCCTGAGCGGCGCCGTCCTGACGTTCTTCGCCTTCGTCGGCTTCGAGGACATGCTCAACGTCTCCGAGGAGGTCAAGGACCCGCAGCGGACCATGCCCCGCGGCATGCTGATGGCGCTCGGCGTCGTCACGCTCCTCTACATCCTGATCGCCGTGACCGCCGTCTCCGTCGTCAACTACAAGGAACTCGCCGCCGCCCCCGCCCCGCTCGCCGCGATCACCGGCAAGGCCGCCCCCTGGCTCCCCGCCTGGGTGTTCAAGGCCATCACGATGTTCGCCGTCGCGAACACGGTCCTGATCAACTACATCATGGGCTCGCGCTGCCTCTACGGGATGGCCAGGCAGGGCCTGGTCCCCGCCCCGCTCGCCCGCGTCCACCACGCCCGCCGCACCCCGCACGTCGCGATCCTCGTCCTGCTCGTGCTCGTCACGATCCTGACCGTGCTCGGCGGCATCGCCGACCTCGGCACCGCCACCGGCCTCCTCCTCCTCGCCTGCTTCGCCGTCGTCAACGGCGCGCTAATCGCGCTCAAGCTCCGCCCCGCCGAGCCGCGCGGCCGCTTCGAAGTGCCGATCGTTGTCCCCGCCCTCGGCATCGCCGTCAGCCTCGCCCTGATCGCCGCCCGCGTCGCCGACCCCGCCCTCGGCCGCCGCGCGCCGATCATCGCCGCCAGCGTCGTCGCCGGCATCGGCCTCCTCTACCTCGTCCTCCGCCCCCGCCACATCGACGAGCGCGTCCTCGCCGCCGCCGAGGAGGGCGAATGACGCTCCCCCACCCGCCCGCCCACGAGGTCAGCTTCGACGCCATCGTCGGCCCCACCCACAACTACGCCGGCCTCTCTTACGGCAACGTCGCCTCCCAGAAGAGCCGCCACGCCGCCTCCAACCCCCGCGCCGCCGCCCTTGAGGGCCTGGCGAAGATGAAGTTCCTCGCCGACCTCGGCGTCCGCCAGGCCGTCCTCCCGCCCCCCGTCCGCCCCGATCTCGCCACCCTCCGCGCCATCGGTTACTCCGGCTCCGACGCGCAAATCCTCGACGCCGTCGCCAAACACGACCTCCCCCTGCTCGCCGCCGTCTCCAGCGCCTCCGCCATGTGGGCCGCCAACGCCGCCACCGTCTCCCCCAGCGCCGACACCGCCGACGGCCGCCTCCACGTCACGCCCGCCAACCTGATCGCCCAGCTCCACCGCTCGATCGAGGTCGCCGACACCGCCGCCACGCTCCGCGCCATCCTGAACGACGCCTCCCGCTTCGACCACCACCCCCCGCTCCCCTGCCAGGCCCGCTGGTCTGACGAGGGCGCCGCCAACCACACCCGCCTTGCCGCCGACTACCACACCCCCGGCCTCGAGCTCTTCGTCTTCGGCCGCCAGGTCGACCCGCCCAGCTCCACCGCCCCGAAAAAGTTCCCCGCCCGCCAGACCGCCGAGGCCAGCCGCGCCGTCGCCCGCCGCCATCGCCTCGACCCGTCCCGCACGCTGTTCGTCCAGCAGAAGCCCGAGGCGATCGACGCCGGCGTCTTCCACAACGACGTCGCCTCCGTCGGCAACTTGAACGTCTTCCTCTGCCACGCCCGCGCCTTCGTCGACCAGCCCGCCTTCCTCGCCGACCTCCGCGCCACATTCGACCGGCTGACCGGCTCCCCGCTCCACGTCATCGAGATCCCCGACGACCTGCTCACGCTCGACGAAGCCGTCCAGACCTACCTGTTCAACAGCCAGATCGTCACCCTCCCCGACCGCACGATGGCCCTGATCGCCCCGATCGAGTGCCAGGAACACCCCCGCGCCCGCGCCGCCGTCGACGCGGTCCTCGCCGCCGATACCCCGATCAAGTTCGCCCACTTTCTTGACGTCCGCCAGAGCATGCGCAACGGCGGCGGCCCCGCCTGCCTCCGCCTCCGCGTCGTGCTGACCGAACCCGAGCTCGCCGGCGCCCACCCCGCCGTCTTCCTCGACGACGCCCTTTACGCCAAGCTCGTCGACTGGGTCACCCGCCACTACCGCGACCAACTCCTCCCCGCCGACCTCGCCGACCCCAACCTGCTCGAAGCATCCCGCGCCGCAATCGCCGACCTTCACCACCTCCTGAAACTGCCGCCCCCGCTCCTCCCGTAGGGCCTGCTTCGGCGCACCGCCGTCGTCGCACCCGAAGTACCCATCCCGAAGCCCACCCTCGCCCCGGATCACCCCCACCCCCCGCGGCCAGGAGTCGAACGTCGCAACGTCGGCCGGTGCCCGTGCGGCTCACGGCCGCGGCGGCAACCCCAAGTGCGCCAGCACGCGATCCGTCATGTTCGCCACGCCGAACGCCTCCGCGATCGGCCGCGCGTTCCCGGCCAGTTCACCGTGCAAGGCGTCATCTGTCAGCAGCCGCCGGAGCTGCGCCGCCAGGTCCGCGCTGTCCCACGCCTTGAACGACAACCCCCCGCGCCGCCCGCCCGCCTCGATCACCTCCGTGATGCCCCCCAGATCCGGCACGAGCACCGGCGTGCCGTAACTCATCGCCTCGGCCGCCACCATGCCGAACGGCTCGCGGTGGATCGACGGGTAGGCGACGCACCGGCTTTGGCGGAACAGCGCCGCCCGGAGGTCGTTCTCCACCCGGCCTTTCCAGAACACGGTCAGCCGCAAGTGCTCCGCGATCGCCTCCATCGACTTGCGGTACTGCAACCCGAAGCTCGACCCGCCGACGCAGACGAGCTGTAGCCGCACGCCCCGGTCGGCGAGCATGCGCGTCGCGTACAGGAGCAAATCGATCCCCTTTTCCGGGTCCTGCCGGCCCAGGTACGTGACGACCGGCACGTCCGGCGCGAGCGACGGGAACACCGCCCTCATCGCCCCGAAGTCCCGGGCCCGGAGTGCCGGGTCCTGCGCGGCCGGAGCCGGCGGCAGCTCGATGCCCGGATAGATCGCCGTGACGCGCCCCGGGTCGATCCCCATCTCGTCGTGCAGCCGCCCGATGTAGTCCCGGCTGACCGCGACGGCCGCCCACGGCGACCCGGTCACCGTCTCCCGGAGCACGCGGTGGTAATCCTCCAGCCGGCCGATCCGCGCGGCGAAGTGGGCGAAGATCTCCTCCCCCTGAAACGTCGGCAGGTATTCGAACCTCGCCCGCCCGCGCTCCTTCACCCGCTGCGGGATCGGGCACGTCCACGCGAACGTCGGCAGCAGATGCGTGACCCCGTCCCGGATCAGGAAGGACTCGAGGCGGTCGAGCAGGCCAGGGTCGCTGCGGCCGCCGTCGCAGATCACGTGCATCAGGTTGCCCATCAGCATCGCCGTGTACTCGGGGTGCGCGTTGACGAACCGCCGGCGGCGCTTCGCCGGCACGACGCCGAAGATCCGCCCGTACTCGTCCGCCACCCGGCTCGGCCGGCGGAACCGGTAGCGCGTCCCGCGCGCCAGCACCGACTGCGGCACGCCCCGGTCGACCAGTTCCGGGTTCCGCTCCATCATCCAGTAGACGTGTACGGCGAACCCGCGGCGGTGCAGGTCGTTCGCCAGCCGCATGTCCCGGATGATCGCCCCCTCGTAAGACCCGGACGTGAATGCGAGGAACGCGAAGCGCGGGGCGGCGGCGGCGGCGGGCTCGGGCATAGGGCGCAGAGCGTAGCGGCGCCGGGGTGACGTGGCAAAGTGGGGTTTGCCGCAGAGGAGACGGCCCCCGCGCAGCGCGCCGCCCGCGCCGCCGTAAGTACTCCGGTGACGCCCCAACGCGCCTCCGCGACGCAGTGTGCGTCAGAAAATCTCGACCGCCCATTTCAGGCTTTCTGAAATAAATTGGGCCGGCGTGTAGTCTCTCACTGAAGACTGTCCCGGGCCCGCGCTTAGTTTGCTAGACCACGGCAAAAGTCGTTACAGGCGTTACAGGCGGCACGGAATATCCAGGACGCGCGCCGGACGGAACTTTGTTTGCTTGTGTCCTCCCGGTTTGGCGGCAGGAGGACTTGGTTACATAGTTGAGCCGTGCGGGTCGGTGGCCCGCAACGGACGAGGTTGATCGGGGAGATTCGAACGATGTTGGCTGTACACCCAGACATGCAGGTTCGGGCGATGCAGGCGAAGCTGACGCCGCAGGGGCGGTGTTTCTCCCACGCCGACGCCACCCGCCTGTACGCCGAGGCCATGCGGCAATCGGCCAAGCGCGTGGTAATCGACTTCGCCCGCGTCGAAGAAGCCACGACTTCCGCTTTCGCCCAACTGATCCTCCTCCGCCGGACACTTTTGCGCATGGGCCGCGACCTCTGTCTCACCGGGATGCGCGATCGCGCCGCCGGGCTCTTCGAAGTCAACCGCCTAGGGGCGGTGCTGCCGGTCGCCTGAGTCTTCGAGTTGGTCCGCCTCCCCCGTCCTAACCCATTTCTACACCTTCCCCTTTCGTAGGCTGTGCTTTAGTACACAGCATCCACCACGCCCCCTCGCCCGATCCTAAAGTTAGCTAATTGTTAGAATATAGCAGGGCTCGGGGGGACCGGGCACCGGTGATCCAACACCACCACGTCCCCCCATTGCGCACCCCGGAGCGCAACGAGGGAGGACGCCATGTTCTGATCCGACAAGAAGCTAAAAGGGCCGGAGCGAGGGGTCTCCCCAAGCACCCGACCGCGCCCCCTCCCCAACACAGAACGCGCAAAACCCACCACCCCCCTAACCCCCGGGCGCCGCAGGCGGACTGCTCGGCGGAATCCCCCGCGCTGCGCGGATCTCATCGGCGATCCGGCGGCGGCGGGTGGTCGATTCGGGCAACGGGGCGTTGCACTCGGGGCAACGATCCGTGGAGGCGCGGAGGTCGTAGCCGCACTCGGTGCAGAGGCCGGCGGCCTCCCGGGCGCGGCGGGTGTGGGGGCGGCGGAGGTGGCTGGCCACCAACAGCGTGAGCCCGAGCGCGGCGGCGAGGCCGAACGCGAGCAGCGGGCCGAGCTGGGCGAACAGGTAGACCCCCCACGCGGTCAGCAGGCCGGCGGTGACCAGGAGCAGGTACACGCGGACCGGGCTGACGACGGCGAGGTGGCGGGTGACGAGCCAGTCGATCGTCGCGAACCCCGCGAGGAGGACGATCAGGAGGGTGACGCCCGCCGCGGGGTCGGCGTTGCCGGTCGCCAGCCGCAGGAGCAGGACGATCGGCAGGGCGGCGGTGAAGAGGGCGAGGAGTTGGCGCATCGCACGAAGTCGTACCCCGCGCGCACGGTACGGGTTCGCAGACCGCAGTCAGTGATTACAGCGGCAGCTTGCGGGCCGTCGCGAGGTAGTTGTCGTAGTTCGCGCGCATCTCGGTCAGGGAGTCGCCGGCGAACTTGTCGACCATCGCGCGGGCGATCTCGAAGGCGACGACGTTCTCGAGGATCACGCTGGCGGCCGGGACGGCGCAGGCGTCGCTCCGCTCGTACGCGGCCTTGCTCGCCTCCTTGGTGTTGAGGTCGATGCTCTCCAGCGGTTTCATCAGGGTCGAGATCGGCTTCTTCGCACCGCGGACGATGACGGGCTGGCCGTTGGTCATGCCCCCTTCGAGGCCGCCGGCGTTGTTCGTCTTGCGGGTGAAGCCGAGGGTCAGGCCGTCGCGCCCGGCGGGGTCGAAGCCGATCTCGTCGTGAACCTTCGAGCCCGGGACGAACGCGGCCTCGCGGCCCATGCCGATCTCGACGGCCTTGAAGGCCTGGATGCCCATGACGGCCATCGCCAGCCGCGCGTCGAGCCGCTGGTCGTACTGCACGCAGGTGCCCAGGCCGGGCGGGCAGTTAAACACACGGGTCTCGACGACGCCGCCGAGCGTGTCGAGCTGGGTCTTGATCGTCCGGATCGCGGCGCGCATCTTCTCGCTGGCTTCAAGGTCGGGGCACCCCACCCACTCCTTGAAGAGGTCGCCCTGGTCGCGGTGGGCGCGGAGCTGTTCGAGCGGCTTGCCCCAGTCGACGCTGGCGGTGACGTCCCCGATCGAGAGGACGTACCCGAACACGTCGACCTGGAACTCGCGGAGCAGGCAGCGGGCCAGCGCGCCCGCCGCGACGCGGGCGGCGGTCTCGCGGGCGCTGGCCCGCTCGAGCACCTCGCGGCAGTCGGTGGTCAGCCACTTGAGGCTGCCGGCGAGGTCGGCGTGACCGGGGCGCGGGCGGTGGACGGCCGGCGCGTCGTCCAGCCGGGAGTCGTTGTTGACGACCTCGAGGATGATCGGCGAGCCGATAGTCTTGCCGCGGCGGACGCCGGACTTGATCTGGACCTGGTCGACTTCGATCTTCTGGCGGCCGCCGCGCCCGTAGCCGCCCTGCCGGCGGCGCAACTCGCTGTCGATGAACGTCTTATCCACGGGGACGCCCGCCGGCAGGCCCTCGATCAACGCGATGATCGCCGGCCCGTGGGACTCGCCGGCGGTGCGGTACGTCAACGTTGCCATAGACGGGACATCGTACCAGAAACGGGGGTGGGTGTCGTGGCGGGCGGCGCGGGCGATGTCGGTCTTGGGCGCGCGGCGGCGCAGGCGGGTAGGATGGCGGACCATGTCCCCCTCCGAGGTCACGTTCGGGCAGATGCCGACGCGGTCGTCGTGCCAGCGCGGGCCGGCGGCGGCGCTCGGGCGGCGGGTGCTGGGGCGCGCGGTCGAGGAGTGCCGGGCGGAGGAGGCGACGCTGTGGCTGTTGTCGCCCGACCGCGAGACGATGGAGGGGGTGCTGAACGTCGGGCGGACGCCGGACGTGCTGGAGTCGCTGTCGGTGCCGATCACGCAGAGCGTGGTCGGGATGGTGGCGTCGACCGGCGTCGGCGCGACGATCGGCCCGGACGATTACCACCACCCGGCGCCGCGCGAGAAGGGGGCGGCGGACACGCTGGCGATGATCGCGGTGCCCGTCTACCTGCGGCAGAAAATGGTCGGGGTGGTGTCGGCGATCAACCCGCGCGGCGGGGGGCTGTTCTCGGCCGACGATCTGGAGCGCTTGTCGTTCAATGCGTACCTGCTGGGACTGATACTGGCCGACACCCATGAGCTTTGAGCTGTCGGTCGAGGACGTGCGGTCGCTGCGGGACGCCAGGGGGGCGGGGGTCCGCGTGCTCGTGCTGGACTCGGGGGTGGAGACGTCACACCCGGATCTGGCGGGGACGAGCGTGCAGTCGTTCCGGGTGGAGCTGGACGAACGGTCGCCGGGCGGGGACGTGCACCGGATCGTGCCGGACGACGCGGGCGACGTGTACGGGCACGGGACGGCCGTCGCGTCGATCGTGCGACGGTTCGCGCCGGCCGCGCGGGTGGACAGCGTGAAGGTGATCGGGCGGCCGGTCGGGTCGAGCCGGTTCGTGGTGGCGGCGCTGCACTGGGGGATCGACCAGGGGTACGACGTGATCAACTGCTCGTTCACGACCCAGGACGCCGAGCACCTCGGGCGGTACAAGGCGGCGGTGGACCGGGCGTTCTGCCACGGCGTGCAGATCGTGTCGGCGTGCAACAACCGGGAGTACTGGCGCGTCGAGTTCCCCGGGTCGTTCCCGACGGTGATCTCGACCGACTACGCGGCGCTGCCGGGACTGAGCCTGCGGCGACGGCCGGGGCAGTTGGTCGAATTCGTGGCGGCGGGGCAGGACGTGCGAGTGGCGTGGAAAGGGGGCGGGCACCGCGTGATCTCGGGCAGCTCGTTCGCGGCGCCGCACGTGACGGCCCTCGTAGCGCGGATGCGTGAGCGGTGGCGCGGGTGGAACGCTTGCCAGGTGAAGACGGCGATGTACGCGATCGCGGAGCGCGGGGTGGACCTGGCGGACGGGTGAATCCGCAGGCGGCTTCAGCACACCCTACCGGCTCACTGGTCGTCGGACGGCGGCTCTTCCTCCGCGGCGATGACGTCCCGGTGGGCCGGAGTGTTGCGGGCCGGCGGCTCGGGGGCCAAGAGGCGGGCGGCGACCCGGGCGTCGAGGTGGCCGTCCTCGGAGGTCATGTGGGTGCGGAGGCGGTCCCGGAGGCGGGACTCGAGGCCAGCGGGCGCGGGGGGGCTGGCGGCGGTGACGGATTCCTCGACGGCTTCGAGCGCGTCGAGGGCTTCGCCCGCGGAGTCGGTCAACCGGCCGGCGTCGCGCATCGCGCGGAGCTCGTTCAGCGAGACGCGACCCTCAAGGGCGGCGTCGAGCAGGTCCTCCTCGGCGGCGGGAGCTGGGGCGGCGGGGTCGGCGGTGAAGCCGTCGGCGGTGGCCCGCCAGCGGGTCGGGACGACGTCCGGGGCGGGACACGCGCGGAGGCCGTCGAGCAGGCGCGCGTCGGCGCCGGCCGACGGCTGGGGGCGGCGGACGGCGGCGGCGATCTCGTCGGCGAGGCGGAGCGACCGGGCGACGTGGTCGCGGTCGCGCGGGTCGAGGTGGAGCCGCATCAGGAGGTCCTCGGCGTCGGCGCGGAGGCCGCGGCCTTCGAGGTAGGCGTTCAGGATGTCTTCCCAGTCGGTCATGAAGGTTCCGGGTCGGACGTCGTCGGGGTCGGGGCGGTCAGGCGCCGGCGTTCCGGGCGGCGGCCCGGTCGCGCATCATCTGTTCGAGGCGTTCGAGGGCGCGGTGCAGGCGGACGCGGACGGCGTTGTCCGTCATCCCGAGCCGGCGGGCGATCGCCGGGCCGTCCATGTCCTCGTAAAACCGCAGCGTGACGACGATCGCCTGGTTGTCGGGGAGGCGGGCGATCAGGCCCCGCATGACGTCCCGCTCGTCGGCCTGTTCGGCCAGCGGGGCGTCGTGTGCCCCGGGGTCGCGGGCGGCGAGCTCGTCGTCGTCGGTCGCGCGGTCGCGCCGCTTGCGGCGCATGTCGATCGCCGCGTGGCGGGTGATCTTCGCAACCCAGCCCACGACGGCCTCGGGGTCGTGGAGCTCGCCGAGGCCGCTCCAGGCCTTGCAGACCGCCGCCTGGACGGCGTCCTCGGCCTCGTGGGCGTCGCCGAGCACCTGGTGCGCGATCGCGTAGAACAGCCGCTGGTTCTCGATCACCTTCTGCTCGAACCAGCGGCGGAGGTCGGCGACACTTGGCATGACAGGGTATACCTCGGCGGACGGGCGGCGCGAGCGGGCGATCGTCAGCACGACCGTCGGCGGCGGCGGCCGGTCGTCGGTGCGAAGTTGAACCGTCGCGTGCGCCATAAGTCAAGGAATCCCGTGTCGCCCGATTAGACGAGACGACGCCCGTGCGCGTTACCGGCGCACGGGCGTCGAAATCCGCCTAGGGGACGTCGGAAGCGCGGTCAGCGCTGGACGGCGAACTGCGCGCTGCTGGAGATCAGGTAGACGGCGGCGCGGGCGCGGCCGAGCGGGTCGCCGGCGGGGATCGTGTTCAGGTGGTTGACGATCACGGCCTTGGCGGCGTCGGACAGCTGGCCGGCGCACAGGAGCAGGTTCAGGCGGTCGACCAGCGCCGTCGCGTTACCGGCAATCGCCACCTCCGGGTCGAGCTTGAGCTTGATGTCGCCGTACTTGAACCCGTACCCGATGCCCCAGACGAACCAGTTGGCGACGGTCATCGTCGTCGTCTCGTTCGTGATCTGGAACTCCGGGGCCACCAGGCCGTTCTGGGCGAGGATGCCGGGGTGGACGTAGCCGGGCTCGAAGAAGTTGAACACGGTCGGGGCGTTCATCGGGGTCTGGCCGAGGTGCTCGTCGGTGTTGTCGATCGACCAGTGGTAGGGGGCGTAGAACGAGTAGGCGTGGAGCGCCCGCATGACGGCGGTCGTGCGGAGCAGCGGCTCGCGGAGCTTGCCGAACCCCTGCTGCGCGAGCATGTCGTTGCTGCGGGCCTCGTAGTCGGTCAGGATCGCGCGGATCACGGCCTTCATGTCGCCGCGGACGCCGCTGCCGTTGTTGTCGAACTTCTGGGCGACGCGGTAGACGTAGCCCGGGCTCGGGTTGGAGCAGACGAGCTTCTGGATCAGCTGCTTGCTGACGAACGGGCCGCAGTTCGGGTGGTTGAAGATGTTGTCGATCGCGGCCTTCAGATCGGACTGGGCGTTGCCGCCGGCCGAGATCGTGACGCCGTTCAGCAGCTTCTTCGTGCCGGTCTCGTGCGCGGCGCCGGGGACCGGGGCCATCGGGACGTGGTAGTTCGGCGGCGGGACCTCGGGGCCGCCGGGGCCGTAGTCCCACCCGGTGAACGCGCGGGCGAACCCGATCACGGTGTCCTGGTCGTACGTCGGGATCGGCTGGCCGTTGCTGCCGAGCTTGAGCGTGCCGTCCGGGTGGAGCTGGTAGACGCCGATCGAGAAGAGCTGGAGGATCTCGCGGGCGTAGTTCTCGTTCGGGTTCAGGCCGCGGGACGGGTCGGCCTTGCGGCTGCCGCGGAGGTCGAGGAACTCGCCCATGACCGGGCTGACCGTGACGTCTTCCAGGAGTTGGCGGAAGTTGCCGAACCCGTTGCGGCCGAGCATGTCGTAGTACATGCCCATGCCGATCGGCCACTGGCCGAGGAGCGACTTGCTCTGGTTGACGACGAAGATCTGGGACAGGGCGAACGCCGTCCGCTGGCGGAGCTGGTCCGGCGCGGTGTTCGCGAGCTTCCACCACGAGTCCCAGTACTGGTTGAACGTGACCGCCTCGCTGGCGGCCCGGGCCTGGAGGATCGCGGCCTGGGACGTCTGGGGGGTGTTGAACTGGTTGGTGATCCAGGCGTCGTAGCCCTGCTGGACGACCTGGTTGATCAGGTCCTCGTTGCCGCCGTAGGTGGCCTGGGCGAGGAAGCGCACCGCGTCCTTCTGGGTCGGCTGGCCGCCGGGCAGGGCGGGCGGGGCGGGGGGCGGGGTGAACGTCTGCGAGCCGCTGGCAGCCAGGTAGTGGCCGCGGAGCTCGCCGCCGGGGTACTTCGACGAGTGGACGTTGACGTAGAGGCGGCCGGACTTCAGGGCGGCGACCTGGTCGGCGACGGACGTGTTGCCGCTCTGGACGAACGTCCACCGCCACGAGCCGTCCTGCTGGGTCGGGGTGGTGTCGAGGTCGAAGATGATCGCGCCGGCCGTGCCCGGGTCGGCCGGGCCGTGGATGTGCATGCCGGTCTTCGTGGTCGTCAGGTTCGAGTACTCGACGCGGACGATCGCGTAGGTCTGGTCGGCGGAGAGCTGGATGGTAGAGGAGCCCGAGCCGGCCGACTGGGCGGTGCCCTCGGGGCGGAGCGTGGTGACGAACAGGGTCGCGTTGCCGGTCGGCGGCGGCTGGGGCTGCGACGCGGTGACGGTCAGGACGAACTGGTCGGTGGCGACCATCGTGCCGTCGGAGACCGACACGGTGACGGTGGCGGTGCCGGTCTGGTTGGCGGCCGGGGTCAGGGTCAGCGTGCGGCTGGCGCCCGTGCCGGAGAAGGCGATGCCGCTGTCGGGGAGGAGGGCGAGGTTCCCGGAGGTCGCGCGGACGGAAAGGGCGTAGTCGGGCGTCTCGGCGTCGCCGACGGTGAACGAGACGGCCTTGGCGGTCGCGGTCGTGGTGGACTGGTCGGCGATGTTGGAGACCGACGGGGCGGTGTTGGCCGCCGCGCCCCCGCCGACGAACGTGCCGACGCGGAACTTGACGAGGTTGATGTCGCTGACGGTGACGGAGTTGGTCGCGTTGACGTCGTTGCGGGCGTTGAACCCGGAGATCGCCTGCCCGACGTAGTACTTCGCCAGGTTGACGTCGGCGACCGTGACCGAGCCGCTGCCGTTGACGTCGCCCTCGAGCGTGCGGAACGTGACGGCGGCCGACCCGGCGGTGCCGCCGCCGGCGGGCGTGACGTTGCTCAGGGCGACGCGGACGGACTGGGCGTTGCCGACGTTCGCCAGCGCGACCAGGACCTGGTTGTTGGACGCGGTCGTGCCTTGGATGGTGGCGGCGCCGGCGGTGACCGCGGCGGTTGCGGCGGTCACCGGCTTGTCGAAGTTGAACACGACCGTCAGGCCGGCGGACAGGTTCCGCGGCTCGATCCCCGAGTTGCCCGCGAGCGGCAGGCCGAGGTCATGGTTGGCCGTGCCGTGCGCCTTTCGGGCGGCGGCGGACTGGAGCTGCGGGGCGGTCTGGGCGTGGGCAAAGTTGCCCGGCGCGCAGACGAATGCGAAGACAGTGGCAAGGAGCAGCGTGAGACGGCTCGGGTTCGACATGGTGCTCTCTCCTCGGTGTGGCGGCTCGGGTGTGAGCGGCGTCGGGGCCGCTCGCGTCCAACGGTGCGCGGTCAAGGTGTCGGTCCTGCGGACATCTGCGGGGCGGGCCTCTCCACTCCATGAAGGGGGCCGCTGCCGGTACGCGCGTCTCGGCCGCGCGCCCGGCGTGGTTCGTCGGGTTATCGGGCCGTGACTTTCATGTCGTCGGCGGTCCACATCTGGCGGTCGGGGCCGGCGGAGAAGATCTCCATCTCGCGGCCGGAAAGCTGGTGAAAAAAGTACGGGGTCTGCCAGTCGTCGATCAGCTCGTTCTTGTCGCTGATCGGCATCTCGTCGGGCGTGACGAAGATGACCGTCTTCGGGTTGCCGCCGCGGAGCGCGCGGGTGATGTCGGCGTTCGAGCCGACCGGGAACTCGCCCATCCGGCCGGCGTAGTCGCGGACGAGGCGGTCGACGCGGGCGAGGCGGCCGTACGCCTGCAACTTCATCTCCTCGGACAGCGGTGCCGCCCCGGGGACGGTGGCGGCGGCGGTCGTCTGGGCGGCCTTCTGCGGCGAGGGTTGGCCGCGCTCGGCGTCGTCGGCGGCGGCGTCCTGCTGCTTTCGCGTTTGTTCGGCGGCGGCGTCGTCGAACGACACAGCCGGTACGGCCGCGGCGCGATGCGGGTGCGGGCGACTCCACAAGACGTACCCGCCGCAGACGCCGGCGATCACTGCGAGCGTCGCGCCCCAGCCGAGCGCGCGGCCGAGCGGCCGCGGGCGTTGGGTCGGGTTGGGGGCGGTCGTCGGGGTCATCGTTCGCGTGTCGCTTCGTCGGTAGTGAGCGGCGTCAGAGCATGAAGCCGAGGTCGGGCTTGGCGAACCGGCCGAGGTTCGGGAAGACCGTAGAGAGGTTGGTCTGGCTGACGCCGAACCACTTCGCGAGCGTCGCCGAATACTCGTCGACGGAGGTCGTCGGGATGTAACGGCCCAGGCCGCTGTCGTCCGGGCCGTCGATCTGGAGGTTCGGGAACGCGCCGTAGCACTTCTTGCCGGAGACCGCCCCGCCCATGATCAACTGGTGGTTGCCCCAGCCGTGGTCGGAGCCGGTGCCGTTGCTGGTCAACGTGCGCCCGAAGTCGGAGGCGGTGAACGTCGTCACGTTGTTGGCGACGCCGAGCTCGACGGTCGCGTCGTAGAAGCTGCCCATCGCGCCCGAGAGCTCCTTCATCAGGTCGGCGTGGGGGGACATCTGGCCGCCGTGCAGGTCGTAGCCGATGACGGCAGCGAAGTAGATCTGCCGCTTGTGCCCCAGCGCGGTGCGGGCGGAGATCAGGCGGGCGATCATCTTGAGCTGGCGGGCGAGACTGGTGTCGGGGAAGGCGGTCTGGAGGGCGGGGGCGGTGTTCAGCGCGGTCTTCAGCTTCGCGTCGTTGTCGATCGCGCGCTTCATCGTCTGGGCGAAGGCGGCCTCGTAGAGGTTGCTGTGCGGGACGGTCAGAAGCTGCTTGACGGCCTCGACGCGGGCGGGCGGGGTTTGGCTGGAGTCCAGGCCGATGCTGCCGTTCGTGCTGACGCTGTACTGGGAGACCTGGTTGCCGACCTCCCAGACGTTCGCGCCGGCCAGGGACATCGACATCGACACGGTCGAGTTGCCGTTCAGCGAGGCGAGCAGGTCGGCGGCCCGGCCGGCCCAGCCCGTGCGGCTCATCTGGTCCGGCACCGAGGTCTGCCACTGGACCTGCTGGTCGTTGTGGCTGAAGAGCTGCGGCGGGAGCGGGACGCTCTGGGCGAAGTATTGGGCGCGGGTGGTCGGGACGACGAGCGTGCCGACGTTGAAGAGGACGGCCATCTTGCCGTTGTTGAACAGGTTCGCGAGCTCGCCGCACTGGGGGTGAAAGCCGAACGTTCGGCCGCCGGTGTTGGTCGGGCTGATCGGCTTGAGCTGGGAGGTGGGGATGGCGAGGCCGCCGCGGGAGCCGGCGTAGGCGGCGTAGCCGGCGGAGTCGGTGGGGACGACGAGGTTGTGACCGTCGTTGCCGCCGTAGAGGAACAGGCAGACCAGGGCCTTGTAGTCGTCGACGCCGGCGACCTGGGCCGCGGCGGCGTTGATCATCCGCATGTCCCAGACGGTGGAGGCGACCGCGCTGGTGCCGACGGCCGCGCAACAGGCGCGGCGCATGAAGTCGCGGCGGCTGGTGGCTTGAACGCCCGGGGTCGCTCGGTGTCGTTGGCTCATCGGGGTCTCTCCTCGTTGGTGGACAACCAGAGAATCGGCCAGCCGCGCGGGGCGGCTAACACAGGGGCGTCAAACATCGACAAAAATTTTCCGACCCGGGGCGGGGCGTGTCCGGACGTCCCGGCGCGCGGTCGGCGGCGGGAGCGGCTGCGCGGGCCGGCGAAATCTTCGGCGGCTCCGGGCGTTGTCAGTCAGACACGGACTCGGTCGCGGCGCGTCGGTCGGTGTTGCGACCGGGCGCGGCGATCACCCTGGGTGTTTCTTCCCCGTCGTCCGGCACGTCGGACGCCCGTCGGGACGGGCGCCGCCACGCGGGCGACCAGGCAGCGATCTCTTCCTTGGAGGGACATCTCGAACAGAACGACTCGGGATGCTCTGAGCGGCGATGACCGGGGAGACTTTTACTTCATCCTCTGTTGAGTTTCCACAGGAATTCCCGTCATAAACGGAAATTTCAGACAAAAAGTCTTATCGGTCCTACCGGCACATTCGTTGCCCTCATCACGACACATTGGGGTTACGGCAGTGGGTCGTAGCAAGTTCGATTAAGTGGGTTTGCATTCCGCCCGAATATTCGAGTGACCGCCCGGCGCACGAGCCCGCCGTCAGGTCGCGACCGCGCGACGGTGTGCCGGGGGGTGATTCCATTCCGAGGAGGTGCACAAGTGAGGAACACGATGTTGATTGGGAATACTACAAAGGCTTTGGGCGTGGTCGCGGCCGCGGTCGTTGCGGCGGTGGCGCCGGTGGCGAGCGCGACCGTGGGGATCGCGCTGAGCGACGGCGACGCGACGCCGACGTCGCGCGTCGTGATTCCCGGGACCACGTTCACCGTGACCGCGAATTTGGTGAGCACGGGTGAACAGGTCACCGGGGTGGACTATTACTTCCAGGTGACGGGCGCCGCGGCCGGGAAGGTGCGGCTGACGGACCGGAACGTGGGCGCGAGCCCGTTCTCGGACCTGATCAAGGCCGACGTCGGCGACAACGGCAGCAACCCGGGCGTGGAGGACGCGAGCGTCAGCCTGCTCGGGCCCCGCAACGGGCTGGACTTGGGCGCGAGCATCGCGAACGTGAACGTGCCGGCGGGCGCGGGGACGCACTTTCTCGGCGCGTACACGTTCAGCGTGCCGGCGACCCTGGTGCCGGGGACGTACACGCTGTCGACGACCAGCGACCCCGGGAGCGGGTGGGTCGCCGGGGCGCCGCTGTTCAGCGAGGCGGAGTTCAACCAGCACGGGTCGTTCACGTTCACGATCAACCCGCCGCCCGCGCCGGTGCCCGAGCCCGTCGTGGGACTGGGCGTCGTGGCGATCGGCGGGATGATGCTGCGACGGCGGCGGCGGTAGACGCCCCCGTCACGGACTCAGAACAATTGAAGACGCCACAGGCGAGTCGTACCGCCGGTGGCGTTCTCGATTGGGTCGCGTGGAGTGCCCCGCGCCCGGTTGGGGGTGCCCGCTCGCTCGGCGGCAGTCGCCGGCGTCGGCAAGGGTTTTCCGGCCTGCTGCGCGCGTTGCCTTTGGAGAGCGCCGGCTCTCGGACGCGCCAGAACCTTAGGAACCGCGGCTCAGCGGGGCCGCACGGTCGCCCACATCCCGTCAACCGCGTCGGCAAGCGCGCGGCTCGCCTCGGCGGTCAACGGCGAGTCGTGGCCGGCGCCAGGCATATCGATCACGCGCTTGGGGCCGGTGTACGCGTCGATCACCCGGCGGTGGTAGCCGGCGGGAATCACTGCGTCGCGCCGGCGGAGATGAAAACGGCGGGCGTCGTCGAGCAGCGGCGGGCGTTGGCGACGGAATCGAGGTCAGGCGTCAATCCCTTCCTGATTCTGGCCGAGGATCAGTCGGTCAGCAGCCGAACGCCACCAGCGAGCCCGCCGCAACGAGGAGGACGACGCGCGCGGCAATGCGGAGGGGTCGGGACAGGCGTGGACGGTCCGTCTTGCGCGGGTTTTACCACAGGTCGACGCGGCAGCGTTCCCTGGTGGGCACCGAAGGGAGTGGGGCGGGCGTGACGGGCCTTTCAAACCCCCTGAAACGCCTACTCCCCGCCCCGCGGCGGGCGTATGATGGACGCAAATGGACATCGTCACCGCCATCACCGGCGCGTCCGGCGCGCTTTACGCCCAGCGGTTCATCCAGGGCCTCGTCGCCGCCGGCGTGCGCGTGCACCTGGTCGTCTCGCCGCTTGGCCGCCGCCTGCTGCACGACGAGCTCGGCATGGAGACGCCCGACCTCGCCGCGCTCGCCGGGACGGCGAGCCACACCGTCACGCTCTACAACTACAACGACGTCGGCAGCAAGCTGGCCAGCGGGTCGTTCCTGCACGACGGGATGGTGATCGTCCCGTGCTCGAGCAACACGCTCGCCGAGTGCGCGCACGGCCTGGGCGGCAACCTGATCGCGCGGGCGGCGGCCGTCACGCTGAAAGAGCGCCGCAAGCTGATCCTCGTCCACCGCGAGATGCCGCTCTCGCCGATCGACGTCACCAACTACCAGGCGCTGAACCAGGCGGGGGCGATCCTGGCGCCGGCCAACCCGGGGTTCTACCTGAACCCGACCACGGTCGGCGAGGTCGTAGACTTCGTCGCCGGCAAACTCCTCGACTTGTTGCACGTGCGACATTCGCTGGACACGCGCTGGGACCCGAAGAACCTGAAGCCGCCGGTCAAGCTCGCCTGACCCCGCCCGCCCCGCCATGACCCAGATCACCCGCGAGCTCGACCAAACGCTCCTGATCGGCAGCTCCCTCGCCGTCAGCCCCACGGACGTCAGCCGCCGCGCCGTCCGCCTGCTGGTCAAGGGCCGGCACGTCGGCGGGCCGCACGACGGCGAGACGTTCACGCGGGTGCACGAGCTCTCGAAGGACGGCACGCTCGACCTCGGGCCGCTCGTGAAGATCGTCGTCGTCAAGCTGTTCGACGACGCGGTGCGGCTCGGCGTGATCGCGCCGCCGACGCTGCCGATCCGGCGTAAGGAAACGGGGCGGTGACCCCGCGAGGGCGCGGGCCCGCCGTCGACCTCGCCGCCGAAGCGGCCCTGCCGGCGGATGTCCGTATACTCTGACGCAACGATGCCCGACGCGACCCTCCCCCGTCCCGTGACCGCCTCCCCCGCCGCCCCCCCCTCCGTGCCGGCGAAGCTGGCGGCGTTCGCCGCAGACATCAAGATCAGTCACACGGTCTTCGCCCTGCCCTGGGCGGTGCTCGCGACGTTCCTGTGCGCGAAGGAGACCGGCCACACGCTGACGGCCGGCGAGCTCGCGCTGATCCTCGGGTGCATGGTGACCGCGCGCACGGTCGCGATGGCGGCGAACCGGGTGCTCGACGCCCGCCTCGACGCGCTCAACCCCCGCACCGCCCGCCGCGCGCTGCCGGCCGGGCACCTGACGACCCGGTTCTACGTCGCCGCGCTGGTCGCGAGCGCGGCGATCTTCGTGCTCCTGACCGCCGGCTTCTGGTGGCTGGCGTCGAACCCGCTGCCGCTGATCCTGAGCGTCCCCGTGCTCGCGTTCCTCTCGGCCTACCCGCTGCTGAAGCGGTTCACGCGCTTGTGCCACTACTACCTCGGCGCGGCCCTCGCCCTCGCGCCGGTGTGCGCGTGGGTGGCCATCGCCGGCCGCGTGGATCTCCCCCCCCTGCTGATGGCGGCGGCCGTCCTCTGTTGGACGGCCGGGTTCGACATCCTGTACGCGTGCCAGGATTGCGAGTCGGACCGAGCGACGGGCGTGTTCTCCGTCCCCGCCAAGGTGGGCGTCCCCGCCGCGCTCTGGGTGGCGCGCCTGACGCACGTGGCCTGCGCCGCCGCCCTGGTCGCCGTCGGCCTCGCCTCGTCGACGTTGCACGCGTTCTACTTCGCCGGCGTCGCCGTCGCCTGCCTCCTCCTGATCGCCGAGCACGCGCTGGTCAGGCCGGACGACCTCTCGAAACTCAACCTCGCCTTCTTCACGCTGAACGGCGTGATCAGCGTCGTCCTCGCGACCCTCGGCCTCGTCGACGTCTTCCTCGGCTGAACGCCGGCCGCCCCACAGCGCGCGCAAGGCGACGCCCACGGAGCGGGCTCCGTGGGCGTTCGACCACTCTCGTATCACCTACCGTTCCGACGCCCCCGCCGCCGGTTACCGGCGGCGCCGCCGGCCGACGAGCGCCGCCGCGCCGAGCCCCAGCAGGCCGAGCGACTACGAGCCCCGGTTCAAGGACGACCCGCTCAACCCGGAACGTGTCCAGAGGGTCGGTGCCGCCGGGCGCGGCATGGACACCGCGCGCGTCGAACCGGAGAATCCGGCGGTGGCCCCTCCCGACTCCCCGTCTTGGCTCGCAGCCCTCACGCTGCCCCCCCTCGCTCTCCGATTGACCGTCGGCCTGCTGATCCTGGCCGCACTCGCCCTGCACGACCTCCACCGCCACGGCCGCCGGGCCACCCGCTGGCGCGAGTACGCGTTTCTCCTCCTCGCCACGGTCGCCGCGATCGCCTACGGCGTGCTCAACGACCAGCTCACCTCTACGATCTCGTGGGAGTACTTCTACTACGGCAAGGACCTCGCCGAGAAACTCGGGCCCCAACTCCCGCCCGACCCAATAACGTTGCGCCTCCACGCCGCCATCGTCGGCGTCCAGGCGACGTGGTCGGCCGGGCTGATCTTGGGCGTCGCGCTGCTGCTGGCGAACAACCCGTCGAAGCGACTGCCCCACCGCCTGACTTACCCGCAACTGTTCCGCCAGATCCCGATGATCTTCGCGATCACCGCCGCCACCGCGGCCGTCGGGGCGCTCCTGGGTTACGCGGGGCTGCTCAAGCGGTTCCACGAGGACTTCCCCGGGATGATCGCGAATAATCTCTGGCGGCCGCGGCGGTTCATGACGGTTTTCGGGATCCACTTGGGCGGGTACGCGGGGGCACTGCTCGCGCTGGTCGTTGCCGTGGTGCGAGTCCGTCGCCAGCGGCGAACTGCTTCGCCGCCCCGCGCCCCGGCGGTATGATGGGCGTAACCCGATTCCGGAGCCCCACGATGCGCAAGTCCGCCAGCCCCTCCCGCCGCCGCTTCCTCCAGATCGCCGCCCTCGCCGCCGCGGGTCCGACGATCGTCCGCCCCGGGGCCGTGTTCGGCGCCGCCGCCGACGGCACCCCCGCCCCGTCGAACCGTCTCACGATCGGCTTCATCGGCGTCGGCAAACAGGGCATGGGCCACCTTGGCGCGATCGTCCGCCGCTCCGACGTCAACGTGCTCGCGATCGCCGACGTCCAAGAGGAGCGCCGCAACGCGGCCCGTGACTTGATCGAGAAGGCAACCGGCGCCGAGCCGAAGAAAGACGCCGACAAGAAGCCCTCGACCGAGCCGACGCCGGCCCCCAACTCCAACACCCCCTGGGCCACCCAGGACGGCGCCCCGCCGTCCGCCAACACCGGCAAGGAGCCCGCCACCAAGGCCGCCGACGTCCAGTACTACAACGACTACCGCGACCTGCTCGCCCGCAACGACGTCGACACCGTCCTGATCGCGACGCCCGACCACTGGCACGCGATCCAGGCCGTCGACGCCTGCCGTGCCGGCAAGGACATCTACTGCGAGAAGCCGCTGACCCTGACGATCCGCGAGACCCGCGACGTCGTCGCCGCCGTCCGCCGCCACAACCGCGTCTTCCAGACCGGCAGCCAGCAGCGCTCCAGCCGCGAGTTCCGCTTCGCCTGCGAGATGGTCCGCTCCGGCCGCATCGGCAAGCTCAAGTCGATCACCGTCGCCACCGGCACGCCCAGCGTCGAGTGCGACCTGCCCGCCGAGCCGATCCGCAAGGGCGTCGACTGGGACGCCTGGCTCGGCCCCGCCCCTTACCGTCCGTTCAACAAGATCCTCTGCCCCCCCGTCGAGAGCAACGACTGGGCGATGTGGCGCCTCTACCGCGACTACTCCGGCGGCGCGATGACCGACTTCGGCGCCCACCACTTCGACATCGCGCAGTGGGCCCTCGGCGCCGACGACTCCGGCCCCGTCCAGGTCCTCCCCCCGGACGGGAAGGACCGGAAAATGCTGACGTTCCGCTACGCCAACGGCGTCGAGGTCTACCACGCCTCCACCGGCCAGAACTTCGGCGGCAAGGGCCTGACCTTCGAGGGCTCGGCCGGCAAGATCGAGGTCGACCGCGGGTTCCTCAAGACCACCCCCGACAACCTCCAGCGCACCCCGACCCACGTTGGCGAGACCTTCCTCTACAAGTCCCCCGGCCACCACGAGGACTTCTTCCGCGGCGTCCGCACCCGCCGCCAGCCGATCTGCCCCGTCGAGGTCGGCGCCAGTTCCGTCACCGTCTGCCACCTCGGCAACATCGCCTACTGGCTGAACCGCCCCCTGACCTGGAACCCGGGCGCCTGGCAGTTCGAGAACGACGAGGAAGCCAACCGTTGGGTCGACCGCCCAAAACGGGCGCCTTATCTGCTGTGACCGCCGGCGACACCGGCTGTCGGCGTGCGACCGCCGCCGTCCCTTACCTCTTACCTCCGCGGCCCGCGACGCCCCTTGGCCCGAAGCGCCTCGCACGCTGCCGCGCACGCCCTCTGGGCGGCTCGACCTCCCCCGGCCGAACCCGCCGGCGCGTGCGGGAACCGGCCGCGTGGCCCCGAGTCGCCACCCCCTGCACCCCCACTTTCAGAACCTGCGAAACGATCCAAACCCGCCTCCCCTTCCTCTATAATCCCGCGACGATGCCCCCCAGCCCCTTCACCACCACCGACCCCGCCCTTCGCCCAATCGCGGATCGGGTCTTCGCCCAGACCCCCCTGTCCAGGGAAGACGGTCTCGCGCTTTACGCCTCCCGCGACCTGCACGCCGTCGGCCGACTGGCCCACCACGTCCGCACACGGCTCCACGGCGACAAGGCGTTTTACAACCGCAACCGCCACATCAACTACACCAACGTGTGCGCCCTCTCGTGCAAGTTCTGCTCCTTCTACCGCAAGCGCGGCGAGGAGGGCGCGTACGAGATGCCGGTCGAGCAGGTCGTCGCCACCGCCGTCAGGGCCAAGCAGGCCGGTGCCACCGAGGTGCACATCGTCGGCGGCCTCCACCCCTGGCTGAAGTTCGACTACTACCTCGACATGCTCCGGGGCGTCCGCGCGGCCGCCCCGGACCTCCACATCAAGGCCTTCACCGCCATCGAGATCATCCACTTCAGCCGCATCGCGCGCATGTCCGTCCGCGACGTCCTCCTCGCCCTCCGCGACGCCGGCCTCGGGTCGCTCCCGGGCGGCGGCGCCGAGATCTTCGACGACCGCGTCCACGACGAGGTCTTCAAGGGCAAGGTCCGCGCCGACAAGTGGTTCGACGTCCACCGGTGCGCGCACTCGCTGGGCATCTACAGCAACGCGACGATGTTGTACGGCCACGTCGAGACGCCGGCGGAGCGCGTCAACCACTTCCTCGCCCTGCGCGAGCTGCAAGCGGAGTCGCTCGCGACCGCCCCCGCCCACTTCAACTGCTGCATCCCGCTGTCGTTCATCCCGGAGAAGTCCGAGCTCGGACACCTCCCCGGCCCCACCGGCCTGACCGACCTGAAGACGCTCGCGATCGCCCGCCTGATGCTCGCCAACGTCGCGCACGTCAAGGCGTTCTGGATCATGCAGGGCGTCGGCCTGTCGCAGGTCGCGCTCGACTACGGGTGCGACGACCTCGACGGCACCGTCGTCTGGTACGACATCACGAAGCGCGAGGGGCAGGGGACGAACCACCAGGAGCTGCACGTCCGCGACATCCGCCGCCTGATCCGCGAGGCGGGCAAGACGCCGGTCGAGCGGGACACGCTCTACCGCGAGGTCCGCCGCGACCCGGAAACGGATCGTGTGCTGACGTCCGAGCCGGCGCTGGCCTGATCGACTACCGCCCGAGCAGGTCGGTCAGCGGCTTCCCCTGCGCCCCCGACAGCTCAACGCCCAGCAGCTTCGCGATCGTCGGGGCGACGTCGGCGTTGTCGACGACCCCGACCTTCCCGCCGCGCTTCACCCCCCTGCCCGCGACGACGAAGACCGCGTTCATCTTCGGGTCGGTGCTCAGGTAGCCGTGGTACCCGACGTTGTGCCGCCCCGGGATCGGCTCGATCACCGCCGCGTCGCCGGTCGCGATGTTCGAGAACGCGTACCCGTCCTTCCCCACCAAGACCAAGTCCGGCGCCTGCGGGTTGTCCTTCGGCAGCGGGAACCCCAGCTCCCCGTACCGCGCCGGCTCGATCACGTCGGCGATCCCTTCGGTGGCCTTCATCAACTCGATCACCTTCTGCCGGTCGGCGTCGACCGTGGCCGGGTCGGTCAGGTAGACCAGCGCCGTGCCGCCCTCCGGGATCGCCTGCGCCTTGGCCGCGACGATGGTCGCCGGCGTCGCGCCGGCCGTCAGCAGCTTGTTCTGGCGGAACACCACGTTCGGCAGGATCAGCTTCGACGCCTTGGCGAACCCGTGGTCGGCGGTCACGATGATCGTCGTCCGCTCGCGGATGCCCGCCTGGTCGAGCGCGTCGAGCACCTGCCGCAGCTTCGTGTCGGCCAGCGCGAGGGCGGTGTAGCCGGGCGTGGTCTGCGGGCCCTGGGCGTGGTGCACGCCGTCGACGTTCAGGATGTGGTACGCCATGAACGCCGGCTTTGACTGGCGGATCGCCGCGACCGCCGCCGCCGCCCACACGTCGTCCCGCCGCACGCTGCCGATCGCGCGGAACGTCTTATCCGTCGCGTCGGGAAGGGCCCCCTCGGCCACCAGGCGGTCGCGCAACGCCGGCGTCGTATGCTTCATCTGCTCGGGGACGTCCGGGAAGTTGTCGTCCACGGTCGGGTCGTTCCGCGTGCACGGCCAGTTGATCGCCGCCGTCCGCCGCCCGGACTTGTGCAGCACGTCGAACAGCGTCGGCACCGCGACGAGCTGGGCGCGGTCGCTGTTGGGCTCGACCTTGACGGCCTTGCCCGGCCCGCCGCGCTGGAGCACCCCGTTGAACAGCACCGAGTGGCGGTCGGCCCGGGTGCCGGTGATCAGCGTCGTGTGGTTCGGCCACGTCACCGTCGGGTTGCTCGGCCGCAGGCCCTCGGCCACGGTACCCTCGGCGATCAACTGCCGGAGGGCGGGGACGGAGACCTGCGGGTCGTCCAGCAGGTAGGCGGCGAACCCGTCGATCGTGATCAGGACGACGTGGTGGTCGACCGCCCCGGGCGTCTCCGCCCGCGGCCCCGCCTGCCGCGCACACCCCGTCACCGCGAGCAACACCGACAGAATGATCAGACGAACGACCGTGGGCATGGACGCTCTCCTTCGCAACGGGAACTGAAAGGTCGGCGAGAAGGTAATCCCGCCTCGGGAACGTGTCACGTGTCGGCGCTCCGATTTAGCCGGGCGTTAACGAGCGTGCGCCGGGGCGGGGGTTGCGGGGGCTCCGCCGCGACGGCCGGCCCGCGAACCGGCAGGCGGCGAGCGTCGCGAGCACGGCGGCGCCGTGGTCACGGTGCGCGGCGCGCCCTCGCCCCCCCCCGGGTTACGTTTCGCGCCTGCCCGGGCGGAGTTGCGAAGAAACCCCGGCAGCCGGGCGCGTGAAACGGACAACGGTGCGGGCGGAATACACGTGAAGAGGTCGCCCGTCCTTGCCCCCGGGGACGGGCGGCCCCTATGCTGGGGTCCGCCACCGTCCGAGGTGTCGCCCCGATGGCCCGGCCGATCCTCCTCACCCTCGCGGTCGCCCTACTCGCCGCCGCATGTCGCGCGCTGGCCGACGGGCCGCCCGCCCCTCCGTCGCCGCCGCCCCAGCAGCGGATCGACGAGCTGACCGCCCAGGTCGATCAGCTCAAGGCCGAGCTAGAGGCCCTCCGTGCCGAGAACGCCGCCTTAAAGGAGAAGCTGTCGACCGCCGTCACGCGGCCAGCGACCCAGCCCGCCAACCCGTTCAAGCTCGGCCCGGAGGCGAAGCTCGGCGACTACACTTATCGCGCGCCGCAGGACTGGACGCCGACCCCGGTCAAGGACAACAAGCTCGGCACCCTCTACCGTTCGCCGGACAGGGCCGTCGCGATCCTCGTGCAGCTCAAGCCGAAGGGGGCGGCCCCGCCCGAGGCGCAGCACAAGTACGCCCAGAGCGTCATCCAGATGCTCAAGCAGGACTTCGTCAAGAACAAGACCGAGGTGCTGGAGCCGCCGACCGCCCAGCCGGATCCGCGGTTCTACTTAAAGGTGCGCGAGCGGATCAAGGTCAAGGGGGACAAGGCCGCCGACCAGACGCACTACTACCGCATGCAGGGGAAGGACCTGACGGAGGCGACGGTCATCACGACCAGCGACGCCACGGATCAGGTCGCCGCCGCCCAGCGGCTGGCGGAGGACGTGCTGCTGAGCTTCCGGCTGGGCGGGAAACCCGAATGAGCGATTTCCCGAAACTCGAATTAATGACGAATCCCGAATGACGAAGAACGAAACGTCCCCCGCCGTTGCTCCTCCGTTTCGTCATTCGGGCTTCGTCCTTCGTCATTGATTCGAGCTTCTGGTTTCGTCATTCGGGTTTCGTCCCTTCGTGCCGTCGCGCCTTCGTGGTAAATTCCCACCCCCCATGCCCACCCCCGAACCCAACAAAGTCATTTACTCGATGATCGGCGTGTCGAAGCGGCACGAGAAGAAGGTCATCCTCGACAACATCTATTTGTCCTACTTCTACGGCGCGAAGATCGGCGTGCTCGGCCTGAACGGCGCGGGCAAGTCCACCCTGCTGCGCATCTTGGCCGGCGAGGACAAGAACTTCGAAGGGCAGACCCAGGTCTCCCCCGGCTACACGATCGGCTACCTGCAGCAGGAGCCGCAGCTCGACCCGAACGCCACCGTGCGCGAGATCGTCGAGCAGGGCGTCGCGTCGACAATGAAGCTGCTCAAGGAGTTCGACGCGATCAACGAGAAGCTCGCCGAGGAGATGTCGCCCGAGGAGATGGAAAAGGTCCTCGAGAAGCAGGGCCAGATCCAGGAGAAGCTCGACGCCGTCGGCGCGTGGGACGTCGACCAGCAGCTCCAGCAGGCGATGGACGCCCTCCGCTGCCCGCCGGAAGACGCGAAGATCGGCCCGCTCTCCGGCGGCGAGAAGCGGCGGGTCGCGCTCTGCCGCCTGCTCCTCCAGAAGCCCGACATCCTGATCCTCGACGAGCCGACCAACCACCTCGACGCCGAGAGCGTGCAGTGGCTGGAGCACCACCTCCAGCAGTACGCGGGGACGATCATCGCGGTCACGCACGACCGCTACTTCCTCGACAACGTCGCCGGCTGGATCCTCGAGCTGGACCGCGGCGCGGGGATCCCGTACAAGGGGAACTACACGAGCTGGCTGGAGCAGAAGAAGACCCGGCTGGCGGTCGAGGAGAAGATCGAGTCCGCCCGGCAGAAGATGCTCGCCCGCGAGCTGGAGTGGGTGCGCAAGAGCCCCAGCGCCCGGCAGGCCAAGAGCAAGGCCCGGCTGCAGGCGTACGAGAAGATGGTCAGCCAGGACGCCAAGGAGAAGGAGAAGGAGCTCGAGATCTTCATCCCGCCCGGCCCGCGCCTCGGCCGCACGGTGATCGACGCGGTCAATTTGACCAAGGCGTACGGCGACCGCGTCCTCTTCGAGAACCTCAGCTTCAGCCTCCCGCCCAACGGGATCGTCGGCATCATCGGCCCGAACGGCGCGGGCAAGACCACGCTGTTCCGCATCCTGACCGGCCTCGACAAGCCCGACTCCGGCGAGGTGAAGATCGCCGAGGCGGTGAAGATGGCCTACGTCGAGCAGAGCCGTGACAGCCTCCGCGACGACTGGGCCGTGTGGCAGGCGATGGCCGACGGCGAGGAGTTCTTCAAGATCGGCGGCACCGGCCCTCAAGTAAATGCCCGCGCCTACGCCGCCCGCTTCACGTTCACCGGCAGCGACCAGCAGAAGAAGGTGGGCGTCCTCTCCGGCGGCGAGCGCAACCGCGTGCACCTCGCCCGCATGCTCAAGATGGGCGCGAACGTCCTGCTGCTCGACGAGCCGACCAACGACCTCGACGTCAACACGATCCGCGCCCTGGAGGACGGCCTCGAAAACTTCGCCGGCTGCGCGGTGATCATCAGCCACGACCGGTGGTTTTTAGACCGCTGCGCCACCCACATCCTCGCGTTCGAGGGGGACAGCCAGGTCGTCTTCTTCGAGGGCAACTTCGCGGAGTACGAGAAGAACAAGAAGCAGCGGCTGGGCGTGGACGCCGACCAGCCGCACCGGATCAAGTACCGGCGGCTGACGAAGTAGCGCCCACCGCGTCGCCGATTCCGCGCCGTGTCAATGCCGGCCGGCATCGACCGCGACGCCCGGCCGAACGGTGCGGACCGGGTTCACCGGCTCGCCGCCTTGCCAGGATTCGCGCGGACGGCCGCTGACGCCTTCGGGGGCGGAGCCTCCCCGCGGGTGGCCGTGATCCTGGTCTCGGAGAAGGTCTTCGCCGCCTTCCGCTTCGGCGGCGGGACGGGCCTCGTCGGAGCCGGCTTCGCCGCCGGCTTGGGCGGCGCGGGCCTGCTCGCGTTCGTCGCCGACGCCGTCGCCCCCGCCGCCTGCGACAGCTGCGCGATCAGCACCGACGACACCGAGCCCCGCGCCGCGGCGGCGGGCGAGGCCTTCGCCACCGGGGGCACCGCCGCGGGCGCGGGCGCCGGCGTATGCGGGGGCAGCTCGAGCTCGTAGTGCTGCGCGAGGATCACCAGGTCGTTGAAGTCCACGACCCCGTCATAGGTGAAGTCCCCTTGCGTGAACGTCCGCCCCGACGTCTCGAAGTACTGCGCGAGCGGCACCAGGTCGCTGAAGTCCACCCGCCGGTCGTAGTTCGTGTCCCCCGGCAGGTAGAAGAAGTCGAACGAGTAATCCCCGCCGCTCCGGCCGTCGCCGTCGCCGTCCAGCGCGCGGGCGGTCGCGTCGGTGATGCCGGCGGCGATCAGCCGCATCCGGTAGTTCCCCTCGGCCAGCGTCTGGTTCAGCAGCGCGGTCGCGACGTTGTTCTGCGCGTCGTACGTGACGCCGGTGACCGGGATCAGCGCCCCGTCCGACAGCCGCTCCAGCACGAAGTCCCCCGCCCCGAGGCTGGCCGACACGTCCTGGCTGAACGCCACCGTCACCCGGTGGTTCGGGCCCTGGTCGACGTTGAACGTGCCCGTCGCCGCGACGAACGGGAGCGTCGCGTCGCCGACCGGCTGGACGTTGACGATGTACTGCCCCGCCGCGGCCTCGAAGTACCGCCCCTCCAGCAGCAGCGTGTACGTCCCGGTCAGCCGGGCGGCCAGCGTGTCCACGTCGGTGTTCGTCGTGCCGAAGTTGCTCAGGAACACGACGTTCCCGTTCGGGTCGACCAGCCGCCAGAACGCGTTGGTCGCCCCCGTCCGCGACCGGACGTCGAAGTAGAGCAGGTCCCCCGCCTCGGCGTCGAACCGGTAGACGTCGGTCTCGTTCGCGGGGCCCAGTGTGCCCGCGACCGGCACGCCCTGCGCGGCCGCCGCCCCGGCCGTGGCGAGGTCGAGCAGCCGGAACGCGTACGCCGGCGTCGCGTCCCCGGCCGCGTCCACCGTCAGCGTGTAGCTCCCGGCGGGCAGCCGGCGGAACATCGGGTCGGCGACGTCGACCGAGTCCGACCCGGTGAACGCCCGCTGATCCACCACCGTCCCGCCCGGGCCGGTCAACGTCCACCGCAGGCTCTGATCCGACGCCAGCGCGTCGAAGTAAAGCGTCGCGGCGGCCGCAAGCGAGAACGTGAACGCGTCGCGCTCGCCGGCGGTCCCGACGTCCCCGGTGGCCGTCGCGTTCAGCGCCAGCGGCGTCGTCGAGTCCGTCACCGGCTGGACGTTCACCGTGTACGTCGCGGCCGCCGTCTCGAAGTACCGCCCCTCGACCAGCAGCGTGTACGCCCCGGTCAGCGGCAGCTCGAGCGTGTCCACGTCCACCGTGAACGACTGGGGCCCGAAGGCCAAGTTCCCGTGCGGGTCGTACAGCCGCCAGTACGTGCCGGAGGCGCCGACCCGGGCCCGGATGTCGAAATACATCCGCTGCCCGGCCGTGCCGGCGAACGAGTAGACGTCCGTCTCGTTCGGCGGCGTCAGCGCGCCCGAGAACGGCGTGCCCGGCGTGACCGCCGTCGCGGCGGCGCCCAGGTCGAGCAGCCGGAACGCGTACGCCGGCGTCGCGTCCCCCACCGCGTCCACCGTCACCGTGTACGCCCCGGCCGCCAGCCGCAGCAGCGGGTCGGCGACGTCGACCGAGTCCGCCCCCGTAAACGACCGTTGGTCGACCACCGTCCCGCCCGGCCCGGTCAGCGTCCACCGCAGGCTCTGGTCCGACGCCAGCGCGTCGAAGTAAAGCGTCGCCGGCGCCGCGAGGTCGAACGTGTAAGCGTCCCGCTCGCCCGGCACGGCCAGTTGGCTCGTGACCGTTGAGCCGACCGTCAACGCCGCGGTCGAGGGGGCGACCGGCCGGACGTTCACCGTGTACGTCGCGGCCGCCGTCTCGAAGTACCGCCCCTCGACCAGCAGCGTGTACGCCCCTGTCAGCGGCAGCTCGAGCGCGTCGACATCCAGCGTGAACGACTGGGGCCCGAACACCAGATTCCCGTGCGTGTCGTACAGCCGCCAGTACGTGCTGCCCGCCCCCGTCCGCGCCTCCACGTCGAAGTAAAACTGTTCCCCTGCCGTCGCGTTAAACCGGTAGGCGTCCGTCTCGTTCGGCGGCGTCAGCCCGCCCGAGAACGGCGTGCCCGGCGTGACCGCCGTCGCGGCGGCCGCCAAGTTCAGCAGCCGGAACGCGTACGCCGGCACGTCGTCGCCGACCGCGTCCACGGTCAGCGTGTAGCTCCCCGCCGCCAGCCGCAGCAGCGGGTCGGCGACGTCGACCGAGTCCGCCCCCGTAAACGACCATTGGTCGACCACCGTCCCGCCCGGCCCGGTCAGGGTCCACCGCAGTTCGCTGTCGCTCGCGAGACTGTCAAAGTAAAGCGTCGCAGCCGCGGCCAGGTCGAACGTGTAGGCGTCCCGCTCGCCCGGCACGGCGATCTGGCCGGCGGTCGTCGAGCCCAACGACAGGACCGTCGTCGAGTCCGTCACCGGCTGGACGTTCACCGTGTACGTCGCGGCCGCCGTCTCGAAGTACCGCCCCTCGACCAGCAGCGTGTACGCCCCGGTCAGCGGCAGCGGCAGCACGTCCACGTCCTGCGTGAACGACTGGCTGTTGAAGACGAAGTTCCCGTTCGGGTCGTAAAGCCGCCAGTGCGTGCTGCCCGCGCCCGTCCTCGCCTGGACGTCGAAGTACACCCGCTGCCCGGCCGTCGCGTCGAACCGGTAGACGTCCGTCTCGTTCGGCGGCGTCAGCCCGCCGGAGAACGGCGTGCCCGGCGTGACCGCCGTCGCGGCGGCGAAGTCCAGCAGTCGGAACGCGTACGGCCCGGTCGACGTCGCGTTCGACGCCGACACCGAGAGTTGATACGTCCCGGCCGGAAGCACCAGCCGCGGGTCGATCACGTCGGCCGAGTCCGAGCCGTTCAGCGCCCGGTTGAGGACGACCGCGCCCCCCGGGCCGGTCAGCGTCCACCGCAGCGCGCCCGTGGCGTCGTTCAACAGGCTGTCGAACGTCAGCGTCGTCGGGCTCGCGAGCGTGAACTGGTAGTTGTCCGTCTCCGCGACTGCCCCGATCGACCCGGTCACGGTCGCCCCGGGCGCGATCACGGTGCCGGCCGCGGGCGTCGGCGGGGTGTTTCCCTGCGGCACGACCGTGAACCCGTACGCCTGCGCCGCCGCACTGCTGCGGTACCCCTCGACCATCAGCGTGTACTCGCCCGTCAGGCCCAGCGCGAGCGGCCCCTGGTCGGTCTGGACGTTCGCTTGGAACAGGCGCGACCCGTCCGGCGCGATCAGCCGCCAGGTGCCGGTCATCGCGGGAGCGGTGCCGTCGAACTGGAACCGGTCGCCGGCCGTCGCCACCGTGAACCGGTACAGGTCCGTCTCGTTGCCGGGCGTCAGCGTCCCGTTCACCGCCACCCCCGGGGTCAGCGCGGTCGCCGACGCGAAGTCGAGCAGCCGGAACTGGTACGGCCCCGTCGCGTCGCCGGCCGCGCCGACCGTCAGCGCGTAGGCGCCCGCCGGCAGGTCCAGCACCGGGTCCCCGTCGAACGAGTCCGAGTTCGCGAACCCCCGGCCGGCGGCGAACGCGGTCCCGCCCGGCCCGACCAGGCCCCACGAGAGGCGGAAGTCGTCGGTCAGCGAGTCGAACGCCACGCGGGTCGGCGCGGCCAGCGTGAACGTGAACCGGTCGGCCTCTCCCGGGACGCCGATCGCGCCAGCGGCCGTCGCCCCCAGCGCCAGCGGCGCGTCGCCGTCCACGACCGGGTGGACGTTGAACGCGTAGTTCGCGGCCGCCGCGCCGGCGTTGTACCGCCCCTCGACCACCACGTGGTACGCGCCCGGCAGCGGCAGCGCCAGCGTGTCCTGGTCCGTCCCGATGTCGTGGCTGAACCGCACGTTCCCCAGCGGGTCGATCAGCCGCCACGTCGCGTTGCCCGGCGACGCCGTCACGTCGAAGTAGTACCGCCCGCCGCCGGCCGGCACGTCGAGCCGGTACACGTCCGTCTCCGTCGCCGGGCCCAGCGTCGCGCTCACCGGCGTGCCCGGCGTCAGCGCCGCCGCCGCCGCGAAGTCCAACACGCGGAACCCGTACGCCCCAGTCCCCGTCCCGCCGTTCCCCGACACGTCCACCCGGTACGTCCCCGCCGGCAGGTCGATCGCCGGGTTCGCGAAGTCGTACGAGTCCGACTGCTGGAAGTGCCGCCCGTTCACGACCAGCCCCGGCGGGCCGACCAGCGACCACCGCAGCGACGGCGAGTTCGACAGCGCGTCGAACGCCACCCGCCGCTCCGACCCCAGCGTGAACACGTACGAATCGATCTCCGCCGCCGCCGACACGTTCCCCCCGACCGCCGTCCCCAGTGCCAGCGGCGTGCCGGCGTACGGGGTGGGCGGCGTGTTCCCGAGGAAGTTCGCCCGGAACGTGTACGACCCGTTCGTCCCGGTGTCCCCCACCCACCCCTCGACCAGCAGCGTGTACGTCCCCGTCGCCCCCAGCGTCAGGTTCGGCACGTCCTGAGACGCCGCGTGGTGGAACACGACGTTCCCGAACGGGTCCAGCAGCCGCCACCGCGCGTTCGGCAGGTTCGACGTCCCGAGGCTGTCGAACGTGAACGCGTCCCCCGCCGTCGCCGCCAGCGCGTACGCGTCGGTCTCGTTCCGCGGCACCAGCGTCCCGAACACGACCGCGCCCGGCGTCAGCGCCGCCGCCTCCGCCAAATCGAGCAGGCGGAACTCGTACGCGGCCGTCAGGTCCGCGTCCGCGTCCACCGTCAACGAGTAACTGCCCGCCGGCACCCGCACGACCGGGTCGTTCACGCTCTGCGCGTCCGACGACGTGAACGCCCGGCCGCTGACCACCGCGCCCCCCGGCCCGTCCAGCGACCAGCGCAGGCGCGACTCGTTCGTCAGCGCGTCGAAGTACAGCCGCCGCGGCGTCGCGAAGTTGAAGTTGAACGAGTCCGACTCCCCCGGCACCCGGATGTCCCCGCTGACCGTGACCGCCAGCAGCCGCCGCGCCTCCAGCGCCTCCACCCAACGCACCGCCGCCGCGCACGCGGCCCACCGCCGCGCGCGGCGAACTGACACCTTGTCCGACGCCCGACCATTTCCGCGAATCGACCTGTTCATCCCACGCACTCCCGCCCCCAAGTACCCGGTGCGCGAACCTCCCCCTGCCGACCCCGCACGGCGGCGCGCACCGAGAGCCGCCTGCGGGGGGTACCCCGCGTCAATGCTTTGAACCCGAGATTTCAACGCAAGCGTGCACGACCCGCCGTTGAGCAAGGCCGCACCCACGACAACGCTCGTCAGTATGACCACGCAACAATGGCAATCAAGACAATTTTCGCTTCCGCTGCATACGTTGCGCGCGGGCGCGGTCTGGCGGTCTTGCCCCCACGCCTGCTCCCACCGAGTGCCCTAAACAGGTCATGCCCGTTCAAGGCGATGCATCGAGAATCGGAGATTATATAATCCGCCCCTCATCGCACCCGGACTCAGACCCACAGCAGATCCCGATTGAAATGCTGCCCCGAACAGGGCAGCGTGTCCCCACCGGGAGACGCGAGGCGGATTCTTCCCCTACCAGGGCCGCCCACGGGCACGAGCGGGTTTCGGGCACGCATTGAGCAGCAGGCGAACAGGAGACGGGAAATGTCGAACCAGGTGACGGCAACGCGGGCGAAACAGGCAAAGCAGACCACCACCCTTACCCGCCGAACGACGGCATGGAGCACGCTCGCCGCCGCGGTCGCGGCGACGCTCGTCGGCAGCGGCCCAACCGCCCGGGCCGTCGACGTCACCTGGGACGGGCCGTCGGCGGGGAGTTGGAATGTTGGCACTAACTGGAGCGGGGACGTTGTTCCGTCCAACTCTTCATATAACGTTACGATTCCGAACAATTATTCCGTCACACTTAACCGCCCGGGGACGACCGAGGTCGGCAACCTGACGCTCGCCGCCCCCAACGGGACGCTGAACCTCCTGTCCGGCTCGAACCTGACGGTCCTCGGGACGCTGACCACCGGCGGGAGCGTCGTCGCGACCGGCGCGACGTTCACCGCCGCCGGCGCGGTCGCCGGCAACGGCTCCGCCTGGCGGGCCGAGTCGGGCGGCGTGATCTCGATCGCCGGGCTCACCAGCTACTCCAACAACCAGGACTACGCGACCCGCCGCTTCACCGCCCGAAACGCCGGCAGCCGGATCTCCGCCTCGAACGTCACCAGCCTCTCGATCAGCGGCACGTCCGCGGCGCTCAACCTCGAGGCGGACAGCGGCGGCGTCGTCGACCTCCGCAGCGTCGGCTCGGTCTCGCTCGGCCAGTACAACTACCTCACGATCGACGCCGACGGCCCCGGCAGCACGATCAACCTGTCCGCGCTGGCCACCCTGCCGACCAACGGCGTCACGATCGACCTGGGGAACGGCGCCACCCTCCTGTGGAACAACCCCGCGACCCTCCGGGCCGCCCAGTTCACGGTCACCGGCACCGGCGTGACCGTCAACACGTCGAACCTGTCGAACGTGAACGACTCCAGCTTCCGCGCGCTGGCCGGCGCGCAGTACGCGCTCCCCGCCCTGACCACCTTCACGCTGACCGACGATTACACGACCAACACGTTCCTCGCCGACGGCGCCAACAGCCGCCTCCGGGCCACGAACCTGACCACGCTGAACGTCGTCGACTACAGCGGCGAGATCGAGCTGGTCGCCAAGGCCGGCGGCCGGGTCGACGCCACCAAGCTGACCACGGTCAACCTGACGCCGACCGGCCGGTTCGAGCTTCACGCCGACGGCGCCGGCAGCACGGTCGACGTGTCGCTCCTGTCCGCGCTCCCGACCAACGGGGTGACCGTCGACCTCCGCAACGGCGGCACCGTCCTCTGGAACAACCCGACCGCGCTGAAGAACGGCATCCTCAGCTTCACCGGCGGCGGCAACACGCTGGCCGTCGGCGCCCTGGCGAACGTCGACGGCACGTCCCTGTCCGCCGAGTCCGGCGCGGCGCTGACGCTGGGCGCGGTGACCACGGTCGCCAGCGTCGTCACCTCGGCGACCGACCAGTGGGTCGCCGACGGCGCGAACAGCCGCGTCTCGCTGACGAACCTCGCCACCGCCAACGTGTCCGCCGACTACGGCCACCTCGAGGTGATCGCCCGCGTCGGCGGCTACGTCGACCTGAAGAACCTGACCGCCGCCTCCGCCACCGGCACGAGCGGCGAGTTCGAGCTCCGTGCCCAGTCCGGCGGCACGGTCGACGCCCGCAAGCTCACCGCCGTCACGCTCGGCAGCTCGGGCACGTTTTTGGTCTACGCCGACGGCGCCGGCAGCACCGTCAACCTGTCCGCCCTGGCCACCCTGCCGACCAACGGCGTCTCGATCGACCTCCGCAACGGCGGCGGCGTGCTCTGGGCCAACCCGACCGCGCTCAAGGACGGCTCGATCAGCTTCACCGGCGCCGGCAACTCGCTGAACGTCTCCGCGCTGGCGAACGTCGACGCCTCGCACCTGTACGCCGAGTCCGGCGGCACGCTCTCCCTCCCGGCCGTCACCGCCTACACCCACACCCGCACCGGCACCCGCGAGATCCAGTCCGAGGGCGCCGGCAGCACGATCGGTTTGACCAACGTCGCCGCGCTCGGCATCCAGAACGACTACGCCACGCTCCGCGTGGCGGCCGCGACCTCCGGCAAGGTCGACCTGCGCAACGCGACCACCGCCACCCTGACCGGCCAGAGCACCCACCTCGACGTCCGCGCCGACACCGGCGGGCAGGTCGACCTCCGCAACCTGACCGCCGTCAACCTGGCCCCCGCCGCCCGCCTGACCCTCTACGCCAACGGCGCGGGCAGCCTGATCAACGCGTCCGCCCTGACCACCCTGCCGACGAACGGCGTGACGATCGACCTCCGCAACGGCGGCACGCTCCAGTGGGGCAACCCGACCGCCCTGCGGAACGGCACGATCTCGTTCACCGGCCCCGGCAACGTCCTGAACGTCGCCGCGCTGTCGAACGTCGACGGCGGCTACCTCGACGCCGCCGCCGGCGCGACGCTCTCCCTCCCCGCCGTCACGTCGTACGCCGTCCGCGGCACCTCGACCGGCCGCGACTGGCTCGCCGACCAGGCCGGCACCGTGATCGCCCTGACCAACCTCGCCTCGATCCAGATCACCGACGCCTACAGCCGCCTGCACGCCAAGGCCGACCGCACCGCCAAGATCGACTTGCGCAACCTGACCACCGCCCAGATCCAGTCCGCCAACGGCTCGCTCCGCTTCCTGGCCGAGGAGGGGGGCATCATCGACCTCTCCAAGCTGACGACGCTCACGCCGGCCGCCGCCGGCGGCGGCGGCAGCTTCGAGTTCCACGGCTGGGGCGCCGGCAGCGTGATCAACGCGTCGTCGCTCGCCACGCTCCCGTCCGACGCCGTGACCATCGACCTCGAGGGGGGCGCGTCGCTCCTCTGGAACAACCCGACCACCATGAAGGGCGGCAAGCTGACCCTGACCGGCGCGGGCAACACGATCGCGCTCGCCGGCCTGACCAACGTCGACCGCAGCGACTTCACCGCCAGCACCGGCGCGGTGCTGACGCTCGCGAACGTCGCCGCGTACCAGCTCGACGGCGGCACCACCAGCTCCCTCTGGTGGGCCGAGAGGGCCGGCAGCCGGATCAACATGACCAACCTGGCCTCGCTCGACGTCAGCGGCGCCTACAGCCACTGGGACGTGATCGCCGAGGCCGGCGGCGTCGTCGACCTCAAGAGCCTCGCCCGCGTCACCCGCGCCGACGCCACCTCCACCACGAAGTTCGCCGCCCGCGGCACCAACAGCCTGATCGACGCCTCCGCCCTCCAGTCCGGGTTCCGCTACGGCCTGGCGTTGCCCGGCACGCCGGCCGCGGCCGGCCTGACCGCGATCACCGCCACCAACGGCGGCCAGATCACCGTCCGCGAGCTCGGCAACCTCCCGGAGCTGACGATCGGCGGCCCGACCAGCCGCGTCACCGTGCTCGGCACGATCGACACGCCCGCCAACGGGCAGGTCGCCGTCACGAACTACGGCACGCTCGCGGTCAAGCGCGACTTCCTGTTCCGCGGCAGCAACGAGGCCACCGTGACCGCCGCCGCCGGCGTGCTCGCCCTCGACGGCACCGGCTTGCAGCGGGTCGAGATCGGCGGCACCGACGCCGGCGGCACGTTGTCCAACCTGGCCAACGACAACTTCGGCGTCGGCCGCCTCGTGGTCGGCGCGTCGAGCGGCCCGGCGACGATCGCCGAGCTCCGCGACGACCTGAACAACGGCAACCGCAATGGCAGCGCCGGCGCGAACGAGGCCCTCTACCTTTACGGCGCCCGCGGCCGCACGACCGCCCCGCAGGGCGCCGACGGCCCGACGCTCGAGCTGCTCAACGGCTCGACCCTGCTGATCGGCGACAAGAACGTCTACGTCCGCACGGTCAACGGCGTCACCAACCTGCAGTCGCTGTTCACCGGCGGCACGCGGATGGTGAACTACGGGGGCGGCTACGTCAGCAAGTCGTTCTCGGCCGTCCCCGGCGCGTGGAACGTCGCCGGCGGCGGCAGCTTCGGCGCCGCGGGCAACTGGCTGGTCTCCGCCCCGGGCGGGGCGGGCACGGCGGCCGTCTTCGGCGACAAGGTGACCACCGCCGCCACCGTCACCGTCGACGCCCCGGTCACCGTCGGCCTGCTCGGCTTCGACGGCCCCGGCAGCTACACGATCAACGGCGGCCAGGCGATCACGATCGCCAACGCCAACAACCTCCGCGGCGGCGTCCACGTCCGCGGGAGCGCGGGCGCGGCGGGCAACCACGTCGTCAACGCCCCGGTCACGCTCGGCCACGACCTCGACCTCGTCAGCCACTCCGCGGGCCTGCTGACGATCGCCGGCCCGCTCAACAACCCGGGCGGCCGCTTCCTGACCAAGCTCGGGGCGGGCACGATCGTCCTGTCCGGCCCGCAGACCCACGCGGCCGGCGCGCAGGTCACCGCAGGCGAGGGGACGCTGCGGCTGGACTCCAACGTCGGCCACGCCGCGGCCGCGACCAACGCCGCCCTCCGCACCGCGACGCTCCGCGCCCAGGCCACCGGCAACCTCCACGTGACCGCGAACCAGTACGTCCAGAAGGTCGACGCCGTCGGCGGGAAGATCACCGTCGCCGCCCTGCCCGGCCAGACCGGCCGCCCGGTCGTCGTCACCAGCGAGTTGTCGATCGGCTCCGGCGGGCTGATCACGTTCGGCCGCGGCGGCATGGTGATCGACTACGCCCCCGGCGGCCCGAGCCCGGCCGCCCTGGTCCGCGCCGCGCTCCGCAGCGGCTACGACGGCCCGGCCGGCCCGTGGACCGGGTCAACCGGCATCCGCTCGGAGTTCGGGGCCGGCGGCGCGGAGATCGGGGTCGGCTACGCCGAGGCCAGCCGCGTCCTCGGCCCGACCGGCGGCACGTTCTTCGGCGTCCCCGTCGACGCGACCGCCGTCCTGCTCCGCTACACCCGCTCGGGCGACGCCAACCTCGACGGCTTCGTCGACTTCAACGACCTCGTGGTCCTCGCCCAGAACTACGAGACCGGCACCGGCGGCGCCCCGCTCGGCTGGGACAAGGCCGACTTCAATTACGACGGCTACACCGACTTCATCGACCTCGTCTCCCTCGCCCAGAACTACGAGCGCCCCGCCGACCCGGACGGCGCGCTCCCGGCCGCCGCCAGCCCGGCGTTCGCCGCCGCCTGGGCCGACGCGGTCGCCGGCGCCGCGGTTCCCGAACCGACCGCCCTGGCCACGATCGCCCTCGCCGCCACCGCCACCCTGACCCGCCGCCGCCGCCGCCCCGCCCGGGCGTGAGCGGATTCGCCACGGGGGCACGGAGACACGGAGGAAGACGTAGCCTCTTCCTCTCCGTGCCTCAGTGCCCTTGCTGATCAGGTCGGTCCGGGGCCGCCGCGCAGGGTGGCGTCGCGGGTCCTGCCGCGCTCCGCCGTCGGCGTGCGGCCGGTGGCGTCCGTGTAGACGCGGGTGAAGTGGTTGGGGTTGGCGAAGCCGCAGACGCGGGCGATCTCCTTGACCGAGAGGGTGCTGTCCCTCAGCAGCTGGGCGGCGCGGTCGACGCGCATCCGCCGAAGCCGCGCGGCGGGCGGGGCGGCGGTGTGGGCGAGGTAGAGGCGGGTCAACTGGCTCCGCGAAAGGCCGACCGCGGCGGCCACCTCCGCGACGCCGACGGGGCGGGCGAGGTGGTCCCGGAAGAAGGCGTCCGCGCGGGCGAGGCGGGGGTCGGTCGTCATCGCCGCCGCCGCGGGTCCGGGGGCGGAGCCGTCGGCCGAGGCCGCCGAGGGCGTCTGCAACTCGGCCAGCAACCCCCACAGCGCCGCCAGCAGGCGCGCGGCGTTCCGCCCCGTCTCCTTGCCACCCCCTCCCCCCCTTTCTGCGTCCGCCTCCCCTCCTCCCTCCGCCGCCGCGCAGATTGCCGAGACCGCCCCGGTCACACGCCCCGCGTCGCCCGCGTAGACCGGCCCGCCCCCCACGCCCTCCAGATACGCGACCATCGCGGCGGGCGGGTCCACGCTCAGCCTCAGGTCCAGGATCGTCGCCCGCATCGGCCCCCCCTTCTTCACGACCCGGTGCGGCACGCCCGGCCAGAGCACGCACATCGTCCCGGGCGTCAGGTCGTGCGTCGCGCCCCCGACCTCCATGGCCGCCCGGCCGCCGGTGATCGCCAAGACCTGGACTTCCCTGTGCGTGTGTCGGTTGTGGTGCTTTCGCACGAACAAGTCGGCCTCGACCAAGTAGGGAATACTGTACTCCGGCAGCGCGAGGGCCAGCCGAGGCCGGTAGTTCGTCGAATTCACCGGCACGAACGGTTTAACCGTCCCCGTCGCCCCCGTCCCACCGGTTCTGGTCGTTCGTCCGCCGGGCACGTCCGCTCCTTTCGATGCGACAATTGGATAGAAGATGCGACAACGGCCATCTTGTCCTGCCGAGAGGCTTGTTACAATGACGACGCCCATGCCGACCCTTTCCCCCACCTCGCGGCTGTGCGTCATTCCCGTCCTGATTTGCGTGTTCGGATCGCTCCGCGCGTCCGCCGCCCCCCCTACCGCTGCCGCGCCGACGCCGACGCCGGAGCAGGTGAAGTTCTTCGAGTCCAAGGTGCGGCCGCTGTTGGTGGAGAACTGCTATTCGTGCCACGGGGACAAGAAACAGAAGGGCGGCCTGCGACTGGACTCGATTCAGGTCGCGCTCAAGGGAGGGAAGAACGGGCCGGCGATCGTGCCCGGGAAACCGGCGGAGTCGAAGCTGGTCGTCGCGGTGTCGTACAAGGACGAAGATCTGCAGATGCCGCCGGACGATGCGCTGCCGGCGGAGCAGGTGGCGGTGCTGGCGCAGTGGGTGCAGATGGGGGCGCCGTGGCCGGCGAGCGGGGGCGCGGCGGTGACCGTCGCGCCGTCGAAGAAGCGGACGATCACGGACGAGGATCGGGCGTTCTGGTCGTTCCAGCCGCCGCGTGAGGTGGCGCCGCCGGCGGTGGCGGACAACGGGTGGTCGAAGTCGTCGGTCGACCCGTTCGTCTTCGCGAAGCTGGCGGCCGAGGGGCTGACGCCGGCGCCGGAGGCGGACAAGGTCACGCTGGTGCGCCGGGCGTACCTGGACCTGCACGGCCTGCCGCCGACACCGGCCGAGGTGGGGGCGTTCGTCAACGATTCGTCGGAGAGCGCCTGGCCGAATTTGATCGATCGGCTGCTCGCGTCGCCGCGGTACGGGGAGCGGATGGCGCGGCACTGGCTGGACCTGGTGCGGTACGCGGAGTCGGACGGGTACCGGCAGGACGCGTTCCGGCCGCACGCGTGGCCGTACCGGGATTACGTGATCAAGTCGTTCAACGACGACAAGCCGTACGACCGGTTCGTGCGGGAGCAGCTCGCGGGGGACGAGCTTGCGCCGGAGGACCCGACCATCGTGATCGGGACGGCGTTCCTGCGGCACGGGCAGTACGAGTACAACCAGCGCGACGTCCACAAGCACTGGCAGAACATCGTGGACGAGGTGACGGACGTCGCGGCCGACGCGTTCCTTGGGTTGTCGATGGGGTGCGCGAAGTGCCACGACCACAAGTTCGACCCGATCCTGCAGTCGGACTACTACCGGTTCCAGGCGTTCTTCTCGGCGTTCCTGCCGCGCAACGACGTGCCGCTGGCGACGCCGGCGGAGAGGGCGAAGTACGCGGCCGCGATGAAGGTGTGGGAGGAGAAGACCAAGGGGCTGCGGGCGGAGATCGCGGCGATCGAGGCGCCGTTCGTCGCGAAGACGGCGGAGAAGACGATCGCGATGTTCCCCGAGGACATCCAGGCGATCGTTCACAAGAAGGAGCGCACGCCGTACGAGGAGCAGATCGCCCAGCTCGCGCTGCGGCAGGTGTACGACAAGACGGAGGCGGGCGAGGCGAAGGTCACCGGGCCGCAGAAGGAGAAGCACCTCGAGCTCGTGCGCAAGCTCGCGGAGTTTGACGACCTCAAGCCCAAGCCGCTGCAGCTGGCGTTCGTGGCGACGGACGTGGGGCCGGTCGCGCCGCCGCAGCTCGTCGTCGGCACGGGGGACAAGACGCCGGTGGAGCCGGGGTATCCGGTCGTGCTCGACGGCCAGCCGCTGGCGATCCCGGAGGTCAAGGCGACGGCGAGGTCCACGGGCCGCCGCACCGCGCTGGCGAACTGGCTGACGCAGCCCGACCACCCGCTGACGACGCGCGTGATCGTCAACCGGTTGTGGCAGTACCACTTCGGGCGGGGGCTGGTCGCGACGTCGAGCGACTACGGCAGGATCGGCGACCGGCCGAGCCACCCGGAGTTGCTCGATTACCTCGCCCGGCAGCTCACGAGCAACGGCTGGAGTTTGAAGCACGTCCACCGCCTGATCATGACCAGCGCGGCGTACCGGCAGTCGTCGTCCCGCCCGGCGCCCGAGACGGCGAAGCTGAAGGACCCCGAGAACCGCTGGCTCTGGAAGTACCCGCCGCGGCGGCTGGACGCGGAGCAGATCCGCGACGCGATGCTGATGGTCTCGGGCGAACTGAAGCCCGACATGTTCGGCCCCGGCGTCGACCCGACCACCGCGCGCCGCTCCGTCTACACCAAGGCGATCCGGAACGTCCGCGACCCCCTGCTCGACGCGTTCGACCTGCCGGACTCCTTCGGCAGCGCCGCCGACCGCAACCGCACGACGACGGCGACGCAGGCGCTCTTGCTGATCAACGGCGACGCCCCGCTGAAGCGCGCGGAGGTGTTCGCCGCGCGGCTGCGGGGGATGAACCTGAAGACGCCTGAAGAGACGGTCACGGCCGCTTGGCAGCTCGCCTACAACCGGGCCCCGAGCGAGAAGGAGCGGCACGCGGCCACCGCCTTCCTCAAGCAGTCCACCCCCTCGCAGGCGCTCGCCACCAACCAGCAACTGGCAGCCAGCAACTCCCCCACGAGCATCGACGAAAAGCCGATCGTCAAGCAGATGCCGCAGCTCGGCAGCCAGGCGATCTACGTGCGCAACGCCCGGCCGGACGACATGCTCCGCCTGCCGGCGCCGGCCGGGATGCCGTCGGAGGACCTGACCGTCGAGGCGTACGTCTACCTCGACTCGCTGTACGAGAACGCGTCCGTCCGCATCATCGCGTCGCAGTGGGACGGGAAGAACGACCACCCGGGCTGGTCGTTCGGCGTCACGAGCCTCAAGAGCAAGCACGAGCCGCAGAACCTGATCCTCCAGCTCGCGTGCGACCCGGACAAGCCGGGCGGCGGGTACGAGGTGATCCCGTCCGACTTCCGCGTCGAACTGCACAAGACGTACTACGTCGCGGTGTCGATGAAGCTCAGCGACACCAGCAACGCAGGCGTCACGTTCTACTTGAAGGACGTCGGCGACATGGACGCGCCGCTCAAGAGCGTGTCGGTCCGGCACCGCCTGACCGGGTCGTACGCGAACGACCGGGCGGTGATGATCGGCGGGCGCGACAGCCAGCCGCCGATGGGGTGGGACGGGTTGATCGACGAGGTCCGCATCACCCGCAAGGCCCTGACTCGCGAGCAACTGTTGTTCAACGAGGGCACGCCGGCCGCGAACCTGCTGGCCGCCCACTGGACCTTCGAGGACCGCCCCGGGATCTTCAAGGACTCGGCCGCGGTGCAGAAGGATTTGGTCAAGCCGAAGGCCGGGGTTACCGCGAGCAAAGGCCCGACGACCGCGCCCGCCGCCGGGCCCAGGCCCGACAGCGCCCTCGTCGACTTCTGCCACGTGCTCCTGAACTCGAACCGGTTCTTGTACCTGGAGTGATCCGACCGAGGTGGCACGGGCGTCCCGCCCGTGCCACCTCAGAACACGGCGACCGCCATGAACAACCGCACTTCCATCCCCGGCCTTCCCCACCACGCGACGCCGTCGACGCGCCGCGAGTTCCTGTCCCGATCGGGGGCGGGGTTCGGCGCGCTGGCCGCCGCGGCGATGCTCCAGCAGACCGCGACCGCCGACGCGCTCAAGCAGAAGCTCCAGGCGCCGACCAGCGACCCCCTCAACCCGCTGGCGGCCAAGCGGCCGCACTACCCCGCCACCGCGAAGAACGTGATCTTCGTCTTCCTCGAGGGCGGCCCGAGTCACCTCGACACCTTCGACCCCAAACCGCTGGTGAACGAGCTCGCCGGCAAGCCGCCGCCCGACTCGTTCGTCAACAACCTGATCACCGCGATGGGCGAGGTCCGCTCCCCGATCCTCGCCAGCAAGCGCCAGTGGAAGCGCGCGGGCCAGTCCGGCCTCTGGATGTCCGACTGGATCCCGCACCACCACGAGATCGCCGACGACGTCGCCGTCCTCCGCTCCTGCGTCGCCGACGGCATCAACCACTCGGGCGGCGTCTGCCAGATGAACACCGGCTCGATCCTCGCCGGCCGGCCGTCGCTCGGCGCCTGGGTCACCTACGGCCTGGGCACCGAGAACCAGAACATGCCCGCGTTCTGCGTGCTGACCGACTCCAACCAGCAAGTCGTCAACGGCCCGCGCAACTGGGGCGCTGGGTTCATGCCCGCCGTCTACCAGGGCACCAAGCTCGCCGGCGAGTCCCCCTCCCCGATCTCGAACCTGATGACCCCCGCCAGCGTCGGCCAGTCCCGCCAGCAGGCCAAGCTCGCGCTGCTCAAAGAGCTGAACCGCGAGCACGCCGCCGGCGTCCCCGATTTGTCCGACCTCGACGCCCGCATCCGCTCGTACGAGCTCGCGTTCCGCATGCAGGCCGAGGCTCCGGAGGCCGTCGACCTGTCGACCGAGACCGCCGCCACCCGCGAACTTTACGGCCTCGACGACAAGACCACCGCGACCGTCGGCCGCATGTGCCTGCTCGCCCGCCGGATGGTCGAGCGAGGCGTCCGCTTCGTCCAGCTCTACCACGGCGCCGGCTCGAAGTGGGACGCCCACGCGAAGATCGAGAAGAACCACACCGACCTCTGCGCCCAGATGGACAAGCCCGTCGTGGGCCTGATCAAGGACCTGAAGTCCCGTGGCCTGCTCGACGACACGCTGGTCATCTGGGGCGGCGAGTTCGGCCGCACCCCCATGAGCGAAAAGGGCGACGGCCGCGACCACAACCCCACCGGCTTCACCATGTGGATGGCCGGCGGCGGCGTGAAGGGCGGCCGGACGATCGGCACCACCGACGAGATCGGCCTCCGCGCCGTCGAGGACCGCCTCCACGTCCACGACCTCCACGCCACCATCATGCACCTGCTCGGCCTCGACCACGAGAAGCTGACCTATTTCCACAAGGGCCGCCCCGAACGCGCCACCATGAACGAAGGCGAGATCTACCGCCGCATCACCACCACGTGAGCCTTCGTAGGGTGTGCTTCAGCACACGGACTTCGCTGCGCCCGAAATCGTGGTGCTCACACGCCCCCCGTTGCCCGTATCACGGGCGCCCCGCCCGTGTCTTCCGGTAGACTGGCCCGGAGATTGACTCTCCTCGCCGAAGAAGCCGACATCGTCCTCCCGGTCCCCACGCCCGAGCAACTGCAATGGGCCGCGATCGGCCTCGCCGCGGTCCTCCTGATCGCCGCCGTCGCCACCTTCCTCGCCCTCCGCCGCCGCCGAGGCCGCCGCTGACCTCCGCTCGGTCGCCCACGTCACACTCCCGCCGCCAAAAGGTCGCCCGCCCGCCATCACCCCGCGCGCCGTCGCGCACCCCATTCGCCGATCTGCTATCCTCCGTCCCATGCCTGCCGCCCCACCCCCGGTCAAGCGAACCTGCGGCACCTGCACGCTCTGCTGCAAGGCCACCGCCGTGTTCGAGCTGCGCAAGCCGACCGGCGAGTGGTGCGCCCACTGCACCGCGGCCACCGGCGCCGCGGGGAAAGGGTGCGGCGTCTACGAGACCCGCCCCTACGAGTGCCGCGCGTTCGAGTGCCTCTGGCTCCAGGGCCTGCTCCCCGAGCGCGACCGCCCGGACGACCTGCACGCCGTCCTCTACGCCCAGGCCACCGCCGACCCCGACCGCCCGCTCGTCGTCGTCGCCGAGGCCTATCCGGGCGCCGCCGCCCGCAACCCCCGCCTCGCGACCCTGCTCGCCGGCATCCTCCGCCGCGGCCACCCGGTCGACGTCCGCAACGCCGAGTACATCGACCGCCACCGCCCCGGGCACCCGGTGCGCCGCATCCCGATCAACGCCGCCGACCGCCTCCGCGTCGTCGGCGTCAACGAGAACCCCGCCGCCTTCGAAGCCCAGATGGAACAACTCCTCCGCGAAAAGACCGCCGCCCCCCCCGCGCCCCAAGGCGACCGCTCTCCCGCGTAACGCACCCGCGCGGCCCCACACCGCTCGCCCCACGCGTCTCACCCCCCGCTCCGCTCGCGGCGTCGCGTACCCCGCGTAAAATCCGCACCGCCCCCGGCCCTACAACGAGAAAGGCGGCGGCCACTCTCCCGAGCGCCGCCGCCGCCTCAATGACTTCCGACCATCTGCCGCCGACCGCCTACGCCACCGCCGCCTTCTGCTTCTTGTAGTACGCCGGCAGCGGCTTCCCGAGCTTCTCCCACTGCTTGTTGATCGCGTCCGCCTTCCCCGCGCTGTTCAGCACGTGCAGCTTCCGCCGCACCATGCTCGTGATCGCCTCGCGGGCCGGCCCGAGGTAATTCCGCGGGTCGAACTCCGCCGGCTTGGTCGCGAACACCTCGCGGATCTTCGCCGTCATCGCCAGCCGCAGGTCGGTGTCGATGTTCACCTTGCACACGCCGTACTTCTGCACCGCCATCGAGATCTGGTCTTCGGGGACGCCCTTCGCGTTCGGCATCGCGCCGCCGTACTTGTTCACCAGATCGATGAACTCCTGCGGCACGCTGCTGCTCCCGTGCATGACCAGCGGCAGGCCCGGGCAGGTCTTCATGATCTGCTCGATCCGGTCGAACGCCAGCTTCGCCTCGTGCTTGAACTTGAACGCGCCGTGGCTGGTCCCGATCGCGACCGCCAGGCTGTCGATCCCGGTCCGCTTCCAGAAGTCCGCCGCCTCGGTCGGGTCGGTCAGGAACTTCTCGATGTTCTTCTCGTACTCCGCCGCGTCCAGCCCGACCACGTCCTCCTCGATCCCGCCGAGCATCCCCAGCTCCGCCTCGACGACCACGCCGGCCGCGTGCGCGACCTTGACCGCCTCCTGCGTCAGGTGGACGTTCTCCTCGTACGGGTGGTGGCTGCCGTCGATCATGACCGACGTGTACCCGTCGTTGATGCACTGCTGGATCAGGTCGACCGTGTCCCCGTGGTCGCAGTGGATCGCGATCGGCAGCTCCGGGTGCTCCTCGACCGCCGCGTCGATGATGTGCTTCAGGTAGCGGATGTTCGCGTACTTCCGCGCGCCCTTGCTGATCTGCAGGATCAGCGGGCTCTTCTCCTTCGCGCACGCGTCGATGATCGACTGCGCGAGCTCCATGTTGTTCACGTTGAACGCGCCGACGGCGAACCCGCCGTCGTACGCGAGGTCGAACATCGGCTTGGTGGTCATCAAGGGCATAGCAGGTCTCTCTTCCTTCTCGCGAGCGAGTGTTGCTTCCGGGATGAACGCGGTGTCTGCCGGTCGCCGGCCGCGCCCGGACGGCGCGCGGGACCAGAACGGTAGTGTAGGGAACCCCGCCCGGCGTTGCAATCACGCCGAACGGCGCCCGCCCGCGCGCGCGCGCGCCGCGACGGGCGCGGCGGCATGAGGATTTCCACCCATCCCCCGCCCCACCGCGCCCCGCGCGCTTCCGCCCGGGCCTACGATATGGCAGACTGATCCGCGCGTCGCGCGCCCCGTCGCGCCCGCCACCTCGACCCCCGCACCTCCGCGCAGCCGTCCGAAGCCGTCGACCGTCCATGAACCGCCGCCCGACCCACCGCTGGGCCCCCTACGCGATCGCCGTCGCGGCCGTCGCCGCCGCCTTCGCGCTCCGGCTCAGCCTGAGCCCGTACGTCGGCAACCGCTCCCCGCTGATCCTGTTCCTTGCCGCCGTCACGTTCGCCGCCTACGTCGGCGGGCTCTGGCCCGGCGTCCTCGCGACCGCCGTCGGCCTCGCCGTCGGCGAGTACTTCTTCGTCCGCCCGGTCGCCCGGGTCAGCCCCGACGCCGTCGCCGCCTGGATCCAGATCGTCGTCTTCGTCGCCGTCGGCACGACGATCAGCGCCGTCTGCGAAACCCTCCACCGCGCCCGCCGCCGCGCCGAAGAAGAGGCCGCCGCCCGCCGCGCCTCCGAGGACGCCCTCCGCCTCCAGTCCCGCATCGTCGACACGATGTCCGAGGGCGTCAGCGTCTCCGACGAGGACGGCGTCATCGTCTACACCAACCCCGCCGAGGACCGCATGTTCGGCTACGGCCCGGGCGAGCTCGCCGGCCGCCACGTGTCCGTGCAGAACGCCTACCCGCCCGACGAGAACTCCCGCCGCGTCGCCGACGTGATCGACACGCTGAAGGCCACCGGCGTCTGGACCGGCGAGTGGCACAACCGCCGCAAGGACGGCACCACGTTCCACACCCGCTCCCACATCAGCGCCCTGCGGCGCGACGACGGCCGGGTGTACTGGGTCTGCGTCCAGCGGGACGTGACCGCCCGCCTCGCCGCCGAGCGCGCGCTCGCCGACAGCGAACGGCGGTTCCGCGAGGTCGCCGACTCGATCCCCCAGCTCGCCTGGACCGCCCGCCCGGACGGCGGGATCACCTGGTACAACCGCCGCTGGTACGAGTACACCGGCGCCACGGCCGACCAGATGGCGGACCGCGGCTGGCAGTCCGTCCACGACCCCGCCGAGCTCCCGCGCGTGATCGAGAGCTTCCAGGCGGCCGTCGCCACCGGCGAGCCGTGGGAGTGCACGTTCCCGCTCCGCCGCCACGACGGCCAGTTCCGCTGGCACCTGTCCCGCGCGCTGCCGGTCCGCGACGCCGACGGCCGCGTCGTCCTCTGGTTCGGGACGAACACCGACGTGACCGACCAGCGCAATGCCGCCCGCGAGCGCGACCGCCTCCTCGACCTCGAACGCGCCGCCCGCGCCGAGACCGAGCGCGCCAGCCGCCTGAAGGACGAGTTCCTCGCCAACCTCTCCCACGAGCTCCGCACCCCGCTCAGCGCGATCTACGGCTGGGCCCAGCTGATCCAGGCCGGCGCGCTCGCCGGCGACGACCTCCAGGAGGGCGTCGACGCGATCGCCCGCAACGCCCGCGTCCAGGCCCAGCTCGTCGACGACCTGCTCGACCTCAGCCGCATCGCGTCCGGCAAGCTCCACCTCGACCCGCGCCCGCTCGACCTCGCGGACGTCGTCGCCGCCGCCGTCGAGTCCGTCGCCCCGTCCGCCCGAGCCAAGAACGTCTCGATCGACACGACGCTCGACGCCGCCGACCCCGCCGCCCGCGTCACCGGCGACCCGCAGCGCCTCCAGCAGGTCGCCTGGAACCTCCTGACCAACGCCGTCAAGTTCACCCCCGCCGGCGGCCGGATCCGCGTCTCCCTCCACCGCGACCACGCCCACGTCCGCCTCGCGGTCGCCGACACCGGCCAGGGCATCCCGCCCGCGTTCCTCCCCCACCTGTTCGAACGCTTCCGCCAGGCCGACGGCTCCACCACCCGCCGCCACGGCGGACTCGGCATCGGCCTCTCCCTCGTCAGGCAGATCGTCGAGCTCCACGGCGGCCACGTCCGCGCCGCCAGCGGCGGCGACAACACCGGCGCCACCTTCACCGTCACCCTCCCCGCCGAACCCCTCCCGCCCGCGACGCCCGCCGCGCCCCACGCGAACGGCGACCCCGCCTCCCACCCCCCCGCCCGACCCGCCCCCCGCCTCGCCGGCGTCACGATCCTCCTCGTCGACGACGACCCCGACGCCCGCACCATCGCCACCCGCATCCTCGAGTCCCACGGCGGCCGCGTCGCCACCGCCACCTCCGCCGCCGCCGGCCTCGACGCCCTCACCGCAGACCCCCCCCACGTCCTGCTCAGCGACATCGGCATGCCCGACGTCGACGGCTACGAGTTCATCCGCCGCGTCCGCGCCCTCGATCCCGCCCGCGGCGGCCAAACCCCCGCCGCCGCCTTCACCGCCTTCGCCCGCCCCGAAGACCAGCACCGCGCCCTCGCCGCCGGCTTCCAGGCCCACCTCGCCAAGCCCGTCACCCCCGAATCCCTAGTCACCCTCGTCGCCCACCTCGCCACCTCGACCCCGGTCGCCTGATCTTGCGACCCCCGCGACCCGCTTCCTCCCTCTCCCAAGGCCGCCCTCGGCTCCCCCTCGCCGATCCGCCCACCGGCCGTGGGAGAGGGCAGGGGTGAGCGGTCTTCCCGTCCCGCGCACCATCAGCCCACCCGCAGGATCCCCTCCAGCCCTGCGGCGAACCCGCTACGGGCCATCACCTTGTCGAGCCCCGCCGCCCGCGCCCGCGCGATGGCCTCGGTGTCCACGTGCGACACGAACCCGATCACCTGCCCCCCCGTCGCCCCCCGCCACGCCGCCGCCGCCGCGATCGCCCCATCCTGGTTCAGGTCCACCAGCAGCCGCCGCCCCGCCGCCGGCAGACCCGCCGGGTCGCGCACGACCTTCACCGCCACCCCCACCGCCCGCGCCGTCGCCGTCACCTTGCTGACGAACATCAGGTCCCGACACAACAACAACGTCTCCGGCGGCGCCGTCTCGACCGAGTCGTTCTCCATCCCCCCACCCTACGCCCCGCCGCCCCGGCCCCGCAACCCCGCCGCCCACGCCCGGTTCCGATAATCTCTCATACCCCCGCCCCGCCCCTGCCGATGTAGCTCCAAGTCGCCGCGCCCGGCCCGGCCGCGGCGCCACCGTCCCGACTCCCGACCTGGTCACGGAAGACCGCCATATGGACCTCGCCACCGTCATCGGACTCGTCCTCGCCTGGGGCGCCGTCATCTTCTCGATGTTCCACGCCTCCGGCGGCGCGATCGGCGCCTACATCAAGCCCTACGAGATGATCCTCGTCTTCGGCGGGTCGATCGGCGCCGCCATGCTCTCGATGCCGATGCACAACCTGACCAACGCCGTCGGGTTCATCAAGAAGTGGCTGTTCAACAAGGAGGCCCACGTCGAGCACCTGATCAAGGAGATGGTGCAATACGCTGAGACCGCCCGCCGCGACGGCGTCCTCGCCCTCGAGTCCGTCGCCCGCGAGGCCCCCGACCCGTTCCTCCGCCGCGGCCTCCAGCTCACGATCGACGGCACCGACCCCGAGATCATCGAGCGCATCCTCCGCATCGAGGTCGACGCCATGGCCGAACGCCACAAGCACGGCAAGCACCTGTTCCACACCCTCGCCAAGTTCGGCCCCGGCTTCGGCCTGATGGCCACCCTGATCGCGCAGGTCGCGATGTTCAAGAACCTCGGCGGCGACGCCTCCGTCATCGGCAACGCGCTCGCGATCGCCCTGACCGGCACCCTCTACGGCTGCCTCCTTCAGAATCTCATGGCCGGCCCGATCGCCGAAAAGCTCGCCCTCCGCAGCCAGGAGGAGATCTTCGCCAAGGAAATCATCCTCCAGGGCGTCCTCAGCATCCAGGCCGGCAACAACCCCCGCGTCGTCGAAATGCAACTCCTCAGCTTCCTCAGCACCAAGCAACAATCGACCCTCGCCAAGGCGGCTTGAAGACGGGCTAAACACGGAGTGCACGGAGGACACGGAGCAGACCATGATTATCGAGGAAGAGCTCACGAACGCGATCATCGGCGGCGCGATCGAGGTGCACAGGGAGTTCGGGCCAGGCCTCCTCGAGTCGGCCTACGAGCAGTGCCTGCGCCACGAGCTGAAGCTGCGCGGACTGAACGTGCAATTCCAGATCCCCCTGCCGGTCCTCTACAAGGGGGAGCGTGTCGACTGCGGATACCGCGTCGACATGATCGTCAACAACGCCGTCCTCCTGGAGCTGAAGGCCGTCGAGCACCTCCTCCCGATCCACGAGGTCCAGCTCCTCACCTACCTCCGCCTCACCCGGATCCGAGTCGGCCTCCTGATCAACTTCAACGTCGAACTCCTCAAGCGCGGCATCGTCCGCCGCGTCATCTAGTCTTCTCCTCCGTGTCCTCCGCGCACTCCGTGTTTAGCCCCGTATTCGAATGGCCAAAGCCCACTGCAAGTGCAAGCCGACCGAGTGTGAAGAGTGCCCCGAGTGGATCTTCACGTTCGCCGACCTCGTCATGCTGATGATGGGGTTCTTCGTCATCCTCTGGGTGCTCAAGCCCGCCCCGGGCAAGCCCGGCGAGGAGCAGGCCCTCCCGATGGACCTCCTGATCGCCATCCGCGAGGCGTTCAGCCACCTCCCCGACCCCAACAGCAAGGACCCCGTCGACGTCGAGATGCTCAAGCGCAAGCTCCTCGAGCTCAAGCCCATGAAGGGCCCCGGCGACGGCGGCAAGACCAAGCTCGAACGCACCGCCCCCGAGGGCAGCGACCCCGAGCCCGAGATGATCCGCCCCAGCAAGCAGGTCGGCACCGGTGCGAAGGTCCTCTTCGCCCCCGGCGACGCCCGCCTCACCCCCGACTCCACCCGCTCCCTCGACGAGATCGCCAACCTGATCCGCGGCCACCGGAACGTCTTCATGGTCAAGGGCCACACCTCGACCGACGACTACCCCGACAACACCGACGACTCGACCAAAATGGCCCTGTCCCTCCGCCGCGCCCAGGCCGCCGCCGACTACCTGATCTCCCGCGGCGTCGACCGCGAGACCGTCCGCGTCCAGGGCTGCTCCACGTTCGAACCCGTCGTCCAACGCGCCTACACCGGCGACGCCAAGCTCCTCAACCGCCGCGTCGAGGTCGAGTCCACCGGCACCCTCGTCAAAGACCTCCAGGACAACCCGAAGCGGCCCCGGCTCACCACCCTCTCCCCCACCCACTGACCGCCGCAAGCCCCGCCGACGACCCCGGAAGGGCCGCCGCGCGCGCGTAACGCTCCCCCCTCCCCGCCCGTCCCCCCTCGCAGCAAGCACCGCACCCGCCCTCCCACGAGGCCACATGGAAAACGGCGTCATCCTCCAGCCCTACCACTGGTACTCCCCCGCCGACCACTCCCTCTGGAACACGCTCGCCGCCGACGCCCCGTCCCTCGCCGCCCGCGGGTACACCGCCGTCTGGCTGCCGCCCCCCTACAAGGGCCAGAGCAGCCACGACGTCGGCTACGGCGTCTACGACCTCTTCGACCTCGGCGAGTTCCCGCAGAAGGGCGCCACCGCCACCAAGTACGGCACCCGCGCCGAGTTGATCGCCGCCGTCCACGCCCTCCAGGCCGCCGGCCTCCACGTCTACGCCGACGTCGTCTTCAACCACAAGGACGGGGGCGACCGCACCGAGGAGATGTGGGCCCAGGAGGTCGACTGGGACAACCGCAACCACCCCCGCAGCGACTGGTACCCGATCCGCGCCTACACCGCCTTCGACTTCCCCGGTCGCGGCGCCGCCCACTCCGACATGCGCTGGCACTGGTGGCACTTCGACTCCCTCAGCTACAACGCCAACACCAACAGCGCCGCCCGCCTCTACCGCCTCAAGAACGACGGCTTCGAGACCCACGTCAGCCACGAGCGCGGCAACTACGACTACCTGATGGGCTGCGACCTCGACACCAGCCACCCCGACGTCGAGGACAACCTCCGCTGGTGGGCCCGCTGGTTCGTCGACGCGACCGGCGTCAACGGCTTCCGCATCGACGCCGTCAAGCACATCCGCTCCACCTTCTTCCGCGACTGGATGAACCACCTCCGCGTCCACTTCTCCCAGCGCGAGCTGTTCGCCGTCGGCGAGTACTGGTCCGCCGACGTCGACCACCTCCACGCCTACCTCGCCGCCACCCAGGGCGTCATGTCCCTGTTCGACGTCGCCCTCCACGACCGCTTCTTCCAGGCCGCCCGCGCCGGCGCCAACTACGACCTCCGCACCATCTTCCACCGCACCCTCGTCGCCGAACAACCCGCCAAGGCCGTCACGTTCGTCGACAACCACGACACCCAGCCCTGCCAGTCCCTCGAGTCCTGGGTCGAGCCCTGGTTCAAACCCCTCGCCTACGCCCTGACCCTGCTCCGAAAGGGCGGCTACCCCTGCGTCTTCGCCGGCGACCTCGCCGAGTCCGACTACACCGACAAGGGCCGCTACGTGAAGCTCTGGGACCACAGCTTCCTGATCGACCGCTTCCTCACCGCCCGCCGCGACTACAACTTCGGCGACCAGCACGACTACTTCGACCACCCGAACACCGTCGGCTGGACCCGCCTCGGCACCCACGCCCACCCCGGCGCCATGGCCGTCGTCCTGACCAACGGCGCCCCCGGACACAAGTGGATGAACACCTTCCGCCCCAACGCCACCTTCCGCGACCACACCAACCACATCCCCCACACCGTCACCGCCAACCCCGACGGCTGGGCCGACTTCCCCTGCCCCGCAGGCTCGGTCTCCGTCTGGCTTCAGAACTGACCCCCGCGCCGGTGCGCGCCCGACGCCGTCCGCGCGCTACACCCTGAACGGCGACCCCAACCGAACCCGCCCGCTAAACCCCGGTCAAACCACGCCGACCGCCCGCCCCCACCCCGGAATCTGCGCCTCCGGCGCGCACCGCCACCCGCCCCGGCCGCCGCTTGCATTCACCCGCACCTTCCCCTATCCTCCCGCAACCTTTTGCCGCACGGTGCGGCTAAGAGTTCCCCCTAATACGACCGTCGGCTGGCAAAATCACCTGGCCGACCGGTGTCTAGGAGACGTCCGAGATGTCGATCACCGCAGAAGAGAAGCAGCAGGTCGTCCAGGCCAACCGGATCCACGAGAAGGACACCGGCTCCCCCGAGGTCCAGATCGCGATCCTGACCAAGCGGATTAACGAGCTCCGCGCCCACTTCGACACCCACAAGAAAGACCACTCGTCGCGCCGCGGCCTTCTCAAGCTGGTCAGCCGCCGAAACCAGCTCCTGAAGTACCTGACCCGCGAGGACCGCAACCGCTACCTCGCGATCATCGCGAAGCTCGGCCTTCGCAAGTAACTAAGGCATTCCACCGGGCACGGCGTCAAACCGTGCCCGGCTTCGTTTTACCCGGGACGCTGGTCGGCCCTCGGCCCAAACGGCCCCGACCGACTTGACCGACCAGCCCCCCCGGCCGGACCGCAGATGCACAAAGGGCGGGACTGAAGAAGAGAGGATCGAAGATGGAGGATAGAGGATAGCGGAAGGCCCTCTTCCTCCACCCTCGGTCCTCCGTCCTCCGTCCTCTCCCCCATCCGTCCCCCCCTCTGTCCATCTGTGGCCGAATCCCCTCACCCCCGGGGCCACACAAGGATCTCCCGCATGCAGTCCATCCGAGTTGAACGCCAGATCGGCGGTCGCACCCTCTCCATCGAGACCGGCAGCTACGCCAAGCTCGCCCACGGCTCCGTCACCGTGCAGTTCGGCGACACCGTCGTCTTCGGCGCCGTCGTCCGCGCCAACCCGCGCGAGGGCATCGACTTCTTCCCCCTCCAGGTCGACTACCGCGAGCGCCGCGCCGCCGCCGGCAAGTTCCCCGGCGGCTTCATGAAGCGCGAGGGCCGCCCGACCAACCGCGAGATCCTGACCGCCCGCCTGATCGACCGCCCCCTGCGCCCCCTCTTCCCCAAGGGGTTCATGGACGAGGTCCAGGTCCACCTGAACACCCTCGCGTTCGACCAGGTCAACGACCCCGACGTCCTCGCCGGCGTCGCCGCGTCCGCCGCCATCGCGATCTCCGACGTCCCGTTCATCACCCCGATTGGCCACGTCCGCGTCGGCCGCGACGAGAACGGCGACTTCGTCATCAACCCGACCCAGGAGCAGATCGACGGCGGCGGCCTCGACGTCGTCGTCGCCGGCACCAAGCACTTCGTCAACATGATCGAGGTCGGCGCCCGCGAGGTCGCCGAGGACGAAGTCGCCGACGCGATCGAGTTCGGCCACAAGGCCGTCGTCGAGATCGCCGGCATGATCGAGGAGCTCCAGCAGAAGGCCGGCCAGCCCAAGGTCGGCGACGTCAAGCAGCCCGACCCCGGCTTCGTCGACGCGATCCGCGCCCGCGTCAGTGACAAGATTCGCGACGTCAAGGGCAAGCCCGGCAAGCAGGACCGCTCCGACGCCGTCAAGAAGATCCTCGACGACCTGATCGCCGAGATGGCCCCGAACCCGACCGACCCCAACGCCTCGTACATGTCGATCGTCGAGGCCAAGAACCAGCAGAAGCAGATCCGCAAGATCTTCACCGAGGTCGAGGAGCAGATCACCCGCGAGGCGATCCTCGCCGGCGTCCGCCCGGACGGCCGGTCGTTCACCGACATCCGCCCGCTCTCGGTCGAGGTCGGCGTCCTCCCCCGCGTCCACGGGTCGTCCGTCTTCACCCGCGGCGAGACCCAGGCGATGTGCACCGTCACGCTCGGCACCAGCTCCGACGTCCAGATCGTCGACGGCATCCAGGACGAGTACGCCCAGAAGTTCATGCTCCACTACAACTTCCCGAGCTACAGCGTCGGCGAAGTTCGTCCGATCCGCGGGCCGGGCCGTCGCGAGATCGGCCACGGCGCGCTCGCCGAGCGCTCCCTGCTCCCCGTCCTCCCGACCGTTGACCAGTTCCCCTACACCGTCCGCATCATCTCCGACATCCTCGAGTCCAACGGCTCGTCGTCCATGGCCTCGTCCTGCGGCGGCTGCCTCGCGCTGATGGACGCCGGCGTCCCGATCTCCAAGCCCGTCGCCGGGATCTCGGTCGGCCTCGTCCAGGAGGGCGACAAGTACGAGCTCCTGACCGACATCCTCGGCGAGGAGGACCACTTCGGCGACATGGACTTCAAGGTCTGCGGCACCCGCGACGGCGTCACCGCGATCCAGCTCGACATCAAGACCGAGGGCATCACCCACAAGATCATCCGCGACACCCTCCACCGCGCCCGCGAGGCCCGCATGGTCATCCTCGAGGCGATGGCCGCCGTCATCCCCGCCCCGCGCAAGGAGATCAGCAAGTGGGCCCCGCGCCTGCTGACCGTCAAGATCGACCCCGAGAAGATCGGCAAGCTGATCGGCCCGGGCGGCAAGAACATCAAGCGCATCCAGGAGGAGACCGGCGCCCAGGTCGACATCGAGGACGACGGCACCGTCTTCATCTCCAGCGTCGACAGCGCCGCCGCCGAGGCCTGCCGAAACATCATCGAGGCGATGACCGCCAGCGTGCAGGTCGGCCGGATCTACAACGGCCGCGTCGTCTCGATCAAGGAGTTCGGCGCGTTCGTCGAGATCGCCCCCGAGACCGACGGCCTCTGCCACGTCAGCGAACTCTCGAACCGGTTCATCAACCGCGTGACCGACGTCGTCAACATGGGCGACGAGATCAAGGTCAAGGTGATCCTGATCGACGACACCGGCCGCATCAAACTGTCCCGCAAGGCCGCCATGCAGGAGCTCGGCGAGTCCGACCCCGAGCCGGCCCCGCGCCCCCCGCGCGAACCCCGTGAGCCCCGCGAACCGCGCGGCGACCGGCAGGGCGGCGGCGGCGGCGGCGAGCCGCGCCAAGGATCGGCCCAGCAGCAGCAGCCGTCCGAGCCGGCCGTGAACGACGACGACGAAGACTACGGCGACGAGGGCGGCCCCCTCGTCGACGAGGGCGGCGGCTCCGACGAGATCGGCGAACGCCCCGCCGGTGAGTTCCGCCCCCGCGAAGCCGGCGGCGGCGGCGGTGGCGGGCGCGGCGGCCGGGGAGGCCGCGGCGGTGGTGGCGGCGGCGGGCGCGGTGGCCGAGGTGGTCGTGGCGGCGGTGGCGGTGGCGGTGGCGGGCGCGGTGGCAGTGCCGGCGGCGGCGGTGGCGACCGCGGCCCCCGGCGCGACTAACCCCCCAGCGGAAGGGTCACTTCAGTGACCCCGTCCCCACAACCCGATCCAACAAGAAGGGCAACCCACCACGGGTTGCCCTTCTCCTTTACCTGCTCGAACCCCACCCCTCACGGCAGCAACCGCGCCGCCTCCACCTCGACCCGCGCGTCGCCAACCGCGAACGCCACCCGCTCCCCGCCGCGCACCCGCGCCGGCGCGTCGTACCGCCCGGTGCCGACCGCCGGCCGCTCGTACACTTCGATCACCCGCTCGACGAGGTTCACGATCACGTACTGCCCGATCCCCGCGTCCGCGTAGATCCGCTGCTTCGTCCCCCGGTCCCGGTCGAGCGAGCTGTCGGCCACTTCGATCACGCACGACACGTCAGCCCCGGTCGGCGGGCCGAGGCGGTAGTCGTCGATCGTCCCGCGGACGATCGCACCGTCCGGCTCGGGCTCTCCGTCGGGCGGCAGCGTGACCGGCTGCTGCGACGTCAGGTGATGACCGTGCGACTCGACCGCCGCCAGGACCCGCTTGAGATTCTCGACCGCCCACCGGTGCTCGTTGCCGATCGTCATCGGATCCTCCCCCGCCTTCGCCCGGTCCTTGTGAACGAGGAACCCGTCGAGCAGTTCGATCGGCGCCCCCTCCTCCAAAATCCTGCCCTCAATCATGCGGTGGTACTGCTCGACCGTCAGCCCCACCGGCGAGCCGGGCGTGCTGAGCAAGTCGCGGATCCGTTGTACGGCCGACATAGGCGCCTCCCACGGGTGACCGGCCCCGATTCTACCGCCGCGGGCGTCTCATCACCACGCAAAGCAGTGCCGCCACCACCCCCACCCCCGCCGGCTCCGGCACGCTCGCGGCGAACGCCGCCAGCGCCGCGGCCTCGTCCGCCGGGACCGGTGCCGCCGCGCCGTCGATCCGCCGGCCGTAGTGCAGCAGCAACTGCCGCAGGTCGGCCGCGGTCACTTGGCCGTCCTCGGTGAAGTCGCCCGTCGCCCACCGCGCGTCCGGGCGGCCGAACCCCCGCTCGAGGATCTGGAAGTCGGAGAAGTCGACCGCCCCGTCCGCGTTCGCGTCGCCCGGCAGCGCAACGCCCCACCCCACGTCGTCCAGCGCCGCCCAGTCGAGCAGCGTCATCCGCCGGCGGGTGCCGAGCGGAATGGCCGCGTCCATCAGCGCGACCTGCGCCGGCCCGCCGACGCCGGCCCGGCTGCTCATGCCGACCCAGTGGCTGCCAACCGCCGACGGGTTCGCCCCGCCGTTCGCCGCCGTCGCCTTCGCGCCAATGAACTTGCCGCCGGACGTGACCAGCCGCCCGTACGACGGCTGGTCGATCGAGAACCCGAGCAGGTGCGCGAGCTCGTGCGTCGCCACCGACAGGAAGTCCACCTCGCCGGTCGTGAGCCCGACGGTCGTCAGGCCGAAGTGCCACGGCGTCCCGTCGTCGAACGCGACCGAGCCGCCCCACGGCCCGTGGTCGGTCCGCGGCGACGCGAGCGCCCCGGCCTGCCCGCGCGAGTTCGCGTTGCCGACGAACGCCGCCGACCCCAGCGCCGTCGCCGACCCCGCAACCGCCTCCGCCGACTCCGTCGCCCCCTCGAGCGTGCGGCTGGCGACGTACACCTTGATCACGCCCGCCTGCACCCCCGGGAGGTTCGGCGTCATCGGCAGGCCCGTCGCGGGGTTAATGATCCGCGGCGTCCAGACGTTCAGGCCGCCCGGCGAGATCGCCGTCAGGTCGTCGACGATCCGGTCCGAAAACGCCTGTGCCGCCCGCTGCATCGCCGCCTGCGCCTGCGCGCCGCCGGGCGCGCGCGGGTCGAACAGGCCGCCCGCCAGCTCCAGGGAGAAGTCGAGGGAGATCACGACCTTCGCCCGCGCGGCCGGCGACGCCACCGCGGAACAGAGGAGGAACAGACCAACACACGCCGCACGGCAGGACGACATCATCGGCGTTCGGACCCTCACGGTCGGTTCCCCGCGCCCGGGTCACGTCGCGGCCGGTTCGCGACACGAATCCGAACGGCCAGAACGTCCCGCGCGGGGAGGCAGACGGCATCCTAAACCGGGGTTCGCCGTCCGCGTCACCCCCAAATAGCCGTGCGCCGCCGGAACCGGACGCGCGGCCCGGAGGAATGTCGACGACCGGCGCGACGGTCGCGTTACCGTCGCGCGAAGATCGCGCCTGCGCCGCACCGCCCCGCGCACGAGTCCGCCGCCCCTTGGAACCCCCCCCGGCGCCCGGCTCGGAGCGCCAGCGACGACCCCGGGCCGACTTTGTCGTCGTCCGGACGCGCGGCGACCGGTCAGACCGCCCGCAGCTCGATCACCGCCAGCTCCGGCCGCACGCCCAGGCGGACCGGCATCACGGTCATCCCGAGGCCGCGGCTGACGAAGACCGGGCAGAGTGGCCCCTGCACCAGCCCCGACGCGTACTTCGACCCGTAGGCGGAGTTAGTGACCGGCGCGCCGATGCCGGGCAGGCGGATCTGCCCCCCGTGCGTGTGTCCGCTGAGGATCAAATCGCACCGGTACCCGCCGGCCAGGAACGCGGGCTCCTCGGCGACGTCGGGGTTGTGCGACAGCAGGACGCGCGGCACGCCCCCCGGCACGCCGCCCAGCGCCCGCTCGTAGAGGCACTTGTCTTCCCACAAGTCGCCGACGCCCGCGACGCACAGCCCCTCGCGCGCGTCGGCGACCAGCGTCCGGTCGGGCCGGACGAACCGCCGCGCGTTGTCGATCAAGTCGATCCCCTCCTCGGCGAACACCCGGCGGGTCAGCTCGCCGCCCCCCTCCCACCAGTCGTGGTTGCCCATGACCGCGACCACGCCGCACGCCGCACGCAGCCCCCGGATCTCGCGCGCGACCGGGCGAACGTACTCGCGCCCGCGGTAGACGTAGTCGCCGGTCAGCGCTACCAGGTCCGGCTCGAGCGCGTTGGCTTTGTCGATCACCTGCCGCACCCACTCGACCGACATCCACGTGCCGTGGTGCAGATCGGTGATGTGGACGATCCGCAGCCCGTCGAGCGCGGGCGACAGCCCCTTGATCGGGACTTCCCGGCGCGTCACCTCGAACCACCGCCCCTCCACGAAGAACCCCCACCCGCCCACGCCGATCCCCGCGCCCGCGACCGCCCGGCCGCCGCCCAGCAGCAGTCGGCGGCGCGAGAGGAGCGGCTCCTGCGCCGGCCGCGCCCCCGTCTCGTTCGGCGTCGTTAGTGGCTCGGAGGTGGCGGGCCCCGGTGCCGGCGCCGGCGGGGTCGTCAGGACCTCGAACCTGCGCCGCAGCCGGATCCATACGAGGCCGACGACCAGCCAGAACCCGAAGTTGACGACGATATCGACGGCGAACCCCGGCCACGTCCAGCGGTGCATCGGGCGGAGCCCCAGCGCGTCGGCCGCCGTCACGCCCGGCATGTTCAGGATGTGCCCGGCGCCGACCAGGTACCCCAGCACGCCCTGGACATGACCCGCCGCGTGCAGGCGCGCGCCGGCGACGTCCGTCGCGGCGACGAACGTGTTGACGATCAGGCTGAGCCACAACGCGTGGTGGTACTTCTTCAAACGCATCGCCCTTCAGTTCCGAACATCATCGCGACCCCGCTGCGGTTATCGACCGCCGCCGGCATGGACTCCGCGACCGGTGGATTTTCCGGCCGCCAATAATGCCCGCACGGCAATTCCCTGCAAGCACGGCCGATGTCCCGTGTCGCCCCCGGCCGGCCACCTCTTCACGGTCGAGGACGCTTTCACTTCTTAGGGAGAGTCATGGGCACCGCGAACCGCCGCCACACGAATCGCAGCAACTCCACGCCGGTCATGGGCTTGCAGTCCCTCGAGACCCGCACCTGCCTCTCGGTCGACGTGCCCGAGGTGGAGGTGCTGCCGACGGACGAGGTGTACCAGACGACCGCGGTCACGCTCGCCGCGACCCCCCACGAGAAGCACCTCGCCCACCTGAAGCACGTCAAGCACGAGAAGCACGTCAAACACGAAAAGCACGTCGCCCACGTCGAGCACCTGGCGGCCGTGAAGCATGCGGCGACGGTCAAGCACGCGAAAGCGGTTAAGCACCAGGCGTTCCTGAAGCACCAGAAGGTGCTCCGCCACGCCAAGGTCGTCAAGCACGCGGCCCACGTCGAGCACCTGAAGCACGTCAGGCACGCGAAGCACGTCGCCCACGAAGCCCACGTCCTGCGGACGACCGTGCCGGCCGACGTCATCTTGACCGCCCAGCAGCGGAACGACTGGGCAATGATCCGCGACGAGGTGATGGCCAACCGTCCGCGCGTCGAGCGATAGACACCTTTCGGCCGCACCACTATTGACTCAACCGCAGCATCCCACCGCGATTAGGGGGCTTGATTTAGGCCGGCGCCCGAGTTACATTTGCCCCCTTGCCTCGCCAAGAGGCACCCTCGTCGACACATCTCGGCATTTTCTGCCGAAGGCGGACGTCGATCCAGGGTCAACGTTTTACATCCTCAGTAATCACCTAAAGCCCCATTGCGGCCCGGGACGTCTTGGCCCCCCGGTGATCGCACCGGCTGCCGGCATCCGGCCGTTTATTCGGTTTTGCCGACTTTCCCCGCGGAGTGTTTAAGAAATGGCTACTTCCCCTGCCGAACTCGTAAAATCCCTCGTAGACGCCGGCGTCCACTTCGGCCACCGCGTCAGCCGCTGGAACCCCAAGATGCAGCCGTACATCTCGGGCAAGCGGAACATGATCCACATCATCGACGTGAAGGAGACCGTCAAAGGCCTCCTCCGCGCCCGCAAGCTGATCCAGAACATGGTCGCCGGCGGCAAGGACGTCCTGTTCGTCGGCACCAAGCGGCAGGCCCGCTTCGCCGTCGAAGAGGAGGCCAAGCGCTGCGGCATGCACTACGTCAGCGAGCGGTGGCTGGGTGGGACTCTTACGAATTTTCGGACGATTCGTGACCGTTTGAAGCGTCTTGATGAACTTGAGAAGCTTTGGGAGACGGGGCAGATCGAAACGTACTCGAAGAAGATGAAGTCCACGCTTAGCCGCGAGAAGGACAAGATCAAGACGAATCTTGAAGGGATCCGCAAGATGGAGCGGATGCCGGGGTTGATGTTCATCATCGACACGCGGCGGGAGCACATCGCCGTCAAGGAAGCCAAGAAGCTGGGCGTGCCCACCGTCGCGCTGATCGACACCGACAGCGACCCGGAGCCGATCGATTTGCCGATCCCGGGGAACGACGACGCGATGCGGGCGGTCGAGATCATCATGAAGGAACTGGCGGACGCGATCATCGAGGCGAAGGCCGGGCGGACCGAGAAGGCCGCCGCCGACGCCGACGCCCAGCAGCCGCGGCGCCGCAGCGCCCGGGCGAGCTTCCGGGCGGACGAGGGTGGCGGTCGTCCGGGCGAGGTGGCCCCCGACGCGCCGGCCCCGGCCGAGGCCGCTCCGGCCGAGCCGCTGACCGCCGGTCAGTCGGCCTGATTGCCTTCGCCCCCAATTTTTCGTAAGAACCCGCGGGGCGATCGAAAGATCGCCCCGTTTCGTCTTTACTGACAACACGCAACAAGCAACCGACAACTTTCTCCTCTGAGGACACCATGGCAGAAATCACCGCCAAGCTCGTGAACGAACTCCGCGCCAAGACCGGTCAGGGCATGATGGAGTGCAAGAAGATGCTGACCGAGATGCAGGGGGACATCGAGAAGGCGATCGAGGCGTTCCGCAAGAAGGGCGTGAAGGCCTCGCTGAGCGAGCGCACGGCGAGCGAGGGGCGCGTGCTGGGCGCGGCGGCGGCGGACGGCAAGTCGGCCGCCCTGGTCGAGATCAACTGCAACACCGACTTCACCGCCAAGAGCGAGCCGGTCGCGGCGCTGGGCCGCGGGGCGGCCGAGGCGCTGCTGTGCAACCCGACCGGGAACCCGGCCGACGCGCTCAAGGAGCAGTTCACCGCCGTCAGCCAGACGACCGGCGAGAACGTCGTGATCGGCAAGACGGCCGTGCTGAGCGGCGACCGCGTCGGGCTGTACCTGTACGGGATCAGCGGGAAGATCGGCGTCGTGTTGCAGTTCGCCGGGAACGTCGCGAACGTGACCGACGAACTGATCACCGACCTCGGCGGGCACGTCGCGTTCAGCAAGCCGCTGGCGCTCGACCGCACGGGGATCGACCCGGCCGTGGTCGAGAAGGAGCGGAGCTTCGCGGTCGAGGAGGCCAAGGCGACCGGGAAGCCGGAGCAGATCGCAGCGAAGATCGCCGAGGGGAAGCTGAACGCGTTCTTCAAGGAGAAGACGCTGCTCGACCAGGACTTCTTCAACGCCGGCAAGTACAAGGGCGGGGTCGGGCAGATGCTGAAGGAGAAGGGGCTGACGCTCGTGAAGTACGCGCGGGTGGAGGTCGGGCAGTAAGGCTGGTGGCGTTGCACTCCTGACAGGATTCACCGCGGAGACGCAGAGGGCGCGGAGAAGACCGGTTCGCGAGCCGCGATCTGATAGGTGCGCATAAGGAATGCGACACGCCCACGGAGCCACCTCCGTGGGCGTCTTCGTTTTCCACGCGGTGCCGGAGATGCCGGGGCGCCGGCTCATCAGGTTGCCCGTGCAGTATCTCCCTTGCTCGGTAGTATTGTCGCAGAGGAACGTTTTGCTATCGTCCCTGCCTCCCGAGATTCAGAGATAGGTCGAGGAACGAGTCCGGCCGAGGCGGTAACGTCATTTCCGGACGGGGCTAGGTCGGGGCGAATGAATGCGGCCCCTTGCTACCCGCTGAAAGGTTGGGCCTCACCCGTGCGAACGGACATCGCCGAGAACCTGTTTACGGTCGGCAATCTGCTCACCCCCGACGAGTGCCAGCGGCTCATCGACCGCGGGGAGGGCATGGGGTTCGAGGCGGCCTCGGTCGCTATGGCGTCGGGCGCACGGGTCATGACCAACGTCCGCAAAAACGACCGGGTGACGTTCGACGACCCGGCGCTGGCGGCGTGGCTCTGGGGGCGCGTTCAGCCACACGTCCCGCGGACGCTGGGCGGGTCGGTCGCGGCGGGGCTGAACGAGCGGCTGCGGTTCTACCGTTACGACCCGTCGCAGAAGTTCAACGCGCACCGGGACGGCGTGGTAGAGAGGTCGCCGACGGAGCGGAGCCGCCTCACGTTCATGGTTGACCTCAACTCGGGGGCCGAGGGTGTGTTCTACTCCGAGGATCGAGTGGGCGGCCTGCGCCGGATGGCCGCATCGGTCGACCCACAGGTCGGCACGGGGTTATTCTTCGCACACGAGTGGTGGCACGAGGGCGCGAAGGTCGTCAGCGGGCGGAAGTACGTGCTTCGGACCGACGTGATGTATCGCGAGCCGGCGTAAGGGCGACTAAAGTGCGCGTGCAGTTTCCGCCCTGCTGCTCACCAGGACGTTGCCATGGATCGCGCGATCAGTATTCGGCCCTCGCGGGTGACGGGCGTCGCCGACGCAGTCGACGCGGTCTGGGTCTACCCGGACCGATTGGAGTTGCGGACGGCGCGCGAGCGCCTCGTGTTCCCGTTCATGGCTTTCGCGCGGGGGCGTGAGATCGGGACGGGCCGGGTGCCGGTGGGCGAGCTGCACTTCTCGGGGTCGGAGTACGCGGCGTCGCACTTCGTCTTCTACACGACGCCGCGGGTCGCGATTTACATGCCGGCGGAGACGTGGACGGCGTACCCGCACAGCGTGTTCTGGCGGGTGCAGGAGCTCCTGCGCGACCTCGGCTTCAGGCTGTATGAGGGCGGTCCGCCGAAGGTGGCGCCAATCGTCCTGGACCCGCGGCCGCTGCGTACGGTCGTGTACGTCCTGGCGATCCTGGGCTTCGCGTTGGCGTACGGGCTTTCGGGGTTGCTGCCCGGGTCGGTCGGGGAGGCGTTGCGGGGGTTTTTGCTGTCCAACCCGCGGAACCCGTCGATCGGACTGGCGTTCATCCTGCCGGCGGTGGCCGTGCCGGCGGCGCTGGCGTTGCGGCACGGTCGGACCGCTCGTGCGGTCGCCGCAGTCGTCGCGGCGTCTTACGCTCTGGCAAGCGCCTCGGAGTTGGCGCTTCGGCACGCGATCCGGTCGTGGGCGGCGCTCGAGCGGCCGCCGCTCGACATGCCTTTCTGGACAGCGCACCGTCTGGGAACGTCGTTAATTGTGGTTGCCGTCGCGGCGCTCATCGGCTGGAGTTGGCGGCGCTCGCTTCTCGAGCCCATCCCGCGGCCGAGAGACCCGAAGACGGGCGGCGGAACGGGAGGTGGTCCTGGAGCACGAGGATGAGCGCGCGGTGGCGGTGGATGGGGTGTACGCGCGAGGCGACGCCGCGGCCTCTGCGCTGGCGGGAGTTCAGTTGGTGCGTCGTGAATCCCCGAGCTAGACTGACGTGCACGCGCGTGAGAGCCACCCGCGGTGCGTCAGCGTGAGCGCACGAAGGCGGTGCTCAGGGGGCGTGGCCTTGCCGCTCGCGGCCAGATCCTTCGGTCGCTAGGGCTCCCTCAGGATGACCCTTGGGCGCGAGGTGCGAAGCCACAAGCGGGCGGTGGGGTTGTTCAGGATCAGTTCGCCCTGCTCCGCGGGCGTCATTGTTCTTGGAGGGTGCGACTGACGGGGGGCTTGTCGCGCTGTAGAGCACCTCGTGGTTTATCGGCTGGGATTTGTCGCGAGGGGACATGCCCCAATGAAGTGGGTATGCCGCCTGCCGTCGCGCCGTAGGGATTGGTGCTCAATGCCGTCTGGCGATCTGGCGATGACGAGTGGCACGGGGGCGATCGAACGGGCTGTTCGTGCGATCGTGTACATTGCAGTCGACTGGTCGATGCCGGAGCGGCTTGCGCGCCCGGTGGTGCGGGCGGCAGTCGGGTCGGTGGCGGACCTGGGCTTGGAGTTCTTCGTCGTTAAGGAGGGCGGGCCGGTGACGGTGCCGTGGCTGATCTCGCGGGGTTGGACAAGGCATTCCCGTGGCTATGGGTCGCTGATGTGGTTCGAGCGGGGCAGGCTGGTCGCCACCGAGTTGCTGCCCGGGCGGCTCGGTGCTGCGGGCGTGGTTCGTAAGACGCGCGAGTTGTGGGGCCGGCCGGCGGCGTGACCGCGCGTAGCATCAGACTGGGGCCCGTGTCGGGGTCCTGTTGATTCGAGGGACGGTCGGGGCCTATCCGGCCCGGGAAACAGGAATACGTCATGCGACAGAAGAGTCGACAGTTTCCGTTCACTGCCGTGGGGCTCGTGCTGATCGCGATGTCGTTGGCACCGACGGTCGTCGGCATGGTGCGCGGCTTCCAACAGTTGCAGCGGGGCGAGGACGCAACGGCCGCGAGAAGCGCTGTCGCGGTGGCGTTCCACCCGGCCCTCATCGCGCTTGGGGCGGTCGGCTTCGCACTCGTGTTCGTCGGGGTCTTACTCGCGTTTCGGCGCCGCAGCGGCGAGCGCGTCGTGTAGGTCGTCGGCGGGCGCGCAGCGGGCCGGGGTCCGGGTGTTGCGCGTAGGGTCGTCCGTCCCCGGCGGCCCCTGAACTTCGACTGGTTATCGCACCGATGGGAATCGACTTCCTCGACTGTCGCTTTCGGATCGAACGGGAGTTCGGCCTCGTCCGGGGCGACTTGGACGGCGACCGGTTCGAAGTCCGGCGCGATGCCAGGGGCGTGATGGTGGGGGCCACGGCGGGCGACGTGGCGCGGTGGGTGGAGGCCTGCATGGCCGCGCGGGGGAAGGAACCGCCGGTGGACCTTTGGCCGCGCGTGCGGGCGTGTATCGCGGCGACCGTGGCCGTGCCCGTGGCGGAGGTGACGCCGGACAGCCGGATGATCGAAGACCTCGGCTACACGTGAGTTGCGGGAAGAATTCGCGGCCTCGTGCAGGCGTCGGGTGGCTTGGACGTGTCGAGTTCCGGAAGGCATCCGGGTCGACGCTGACGCGAACGAGCCCGGCGTGGGGCGGCGACTTGCGGCGGTTGGCGCGGGTAGGCGGGGGGTAGATCCCGCTCGCTGAAGCGAGCCGTACCTGCGTCGGGGGCCGGCGCGACCGGCATAGACCGCACGGGCTGAAGCTGCTCGCGCGGCGTTAACGCAACGGTGGGGGGGCGGGGGCGGGTATCGTGGGGCGGAGCTGGTAGAGTCTGCTGACCTTGGAATCGGAAGGGATGTTGACGATGTTGAAGCGGCAGGGGCGAGGGCGGGGTGTGGGGCGGCGGGCCGGGCGCGCGGTGGCGGAGGCGCTCGAGGGGCGGCGGATGCTGACGGTGTTCCACGTCTGGAACGTCAACGATTCGGGCGCCGGGTCGCTGCGGGCCGCGATCGAGAGCGCGAACGCTTCGCCCGGGGCGGACAGGATCTCCATCTCGATCTTGAACACGTTCGATCCGACCGTTCAACTGTCGACCGCGTTGCCGGCGATCACGGATCCGGTTCACGTGTACGCGTCGATCGGCCTGACGCTGACCAGCCAGTCCGCGATGAACGGGCTGGAGATCGCCGCGCCGGACGTGACGGTCGAACGTTTGCGAGTAAGGGGGATGCAGCACGGGTTCGTGTCGACCGGGGCGCGCACGCGGCTCGTGAATTGCATCAGTCATCAGAACAGCGGGAACGGGGTGCGCGTGCTGGGGGGAGGGTCGCTGGAACTGTCGAACTGCCTGATCGATAACAACTCCCTTCAGCCGATCGACGTCGGGGGTGACGGCCCGACGGCCAACGACGTGCCGGACGCGGACGGGGTCGCGAACAAGCCGGTGCTCACGTCGGCCCAGGCGTTCGACAACGGGTACGGCACGCGGGGCGCTCTGGTCGAGGGGACGTTTCGCGGGCCGGCCGACACCGACGTCAGGATCGACCTTTATTCGACCTCCGCGCCGCCCCTCTACAACTACGAATACACCGCGGCGCTGCAGTCCTTCGTCGTTCGCACGGACGCCGGCGGGTTCGCGTCGTTCGCGCGGCTGCCGCGGGGAAACCTCAATGGCCTGTAAGCGATCGCCACGTACGGGGGCCGGACGAGCGAGTCCTCCAACAGGATCGGGGTCAGTTCGACGCCGGCGCCGAACGTGGTCTCGAGGATGTCGGATTCGGGGGCGGGCAGCCTGCGGCACGCGATCACGTACGCCAACCAGCATCCCGGGCGCGACGCGATCTACTTCGTGGAGCGCGAGGTCGGTCTGATCACGCCGCTGCCGGAGATCACGGGGCCGGTCGTCCTGGGCGCTCCGCGCAACCCGACGGACCCGGACGCGGACGACCCGTACGTGCGGATCATGGCCTACGGTGAGGCGGTGAAGGGGGACGGGCTGCGGCTGTCCGGGGGTGACAGTCTCGTGCAGAGCCTCTCGCTCGAGGGGTTCCGGCACGGGATCGTGATCGCCGGGCCGGGCGGGAACGTGATCGGCGGGGAGCGCGCGCCGGTCCGCATCCGCAACGTCACGGGCGACGGCATCCGCGTGCTGTCGGGGGAGGGGAACCGGATCGGGCCGAACGTCGGGGTGGTCGGCGCGGGCGGGCTGCCGATCGACCTGGGCGGGGACGGCCGGACGGCGAACGACCCGGGGGACGCGGACGCCGGGGCGAACGGGTTGCAGAACGCGCCGCGACTGACGGGCGCGGTGCGCGACGGCGGCAACGTGATCGTCGGCGGCGTGCTGGACACCGCGCCGGGGGTTTACCGGGTGGACGTTTACGCCGCCCCGGTGAGCGCGACGGGGGCCCTCGGCGAGACGCAGTACTTGGGGACCACGACGGCGACGGTCGGCGGCGACGGGGCCGGGGCGTTCTCGGCGTCGGTCGGCGGGAGCAACCTGACCGACTTCTGGCGGGTGACGGCCGTCGCGACCGCCGCGGACGGAAGCACGAGCGAGTACGGCGACGGCGTCGCCGTCACGTACCCGGTCATGACGGTCACCACCGCGGCGGACGCGGGGCCGGGGAGCTTGCGGCAGGCGATCCTGGACGCGAAGGACGGGCCGTCGATCGTCCGGTTCGCGATCCCGGGGGCGGGCGTCCACCGGGTCACGCTGACGTCGGCGCTGCCGGTGATGTCGCGGGCGACCCAGATCGACGGGACCACCCAGCCGGGCTACGCCGGCGCGCCGGTGATCGAGCTGGTCGGCCAGACGAACTTCCTGGGGCTGGTGTTCGGCGGCGGCACGGGGAGCTACGTCCGCGGGCTGGCGATCGGCGGGTTCGAGGTGGGCGTGCGGCTGGAGTCGGGCGGCGCGTCGGTGCGGGACTGTTACGTCGGCCTGGACGCGGCGGGGCGGCCGCTGGGGAACCTGACCGGCATCTTCGACAATTCGTTGGACACCCTGCGGAACGTGATCGAAGGGAACGTGGTTTCCGGGAACGTCGGCACGGGGATCCGCGCGTTGAGCCTGGGGACGACCGTGATCGGCAACCGCGTCGGGACGAACCCGGCGGGCACCGCGGCGGTGCCGAACGACGTCGGGATGGACGTCGGGGGCAGGGGCGAGTTCACGATCGGCGGGACGTTGCCCGCTGCGCGGAACCTGGTGTCGGGCAACACGCGGGTCGGGCTGCGGCTGGACGTGGGGTCGGGGTCGGCGGTCGTCCAGGGGAACTACTTCGGCACGGACTGGACGGGCGAACGGGGCATCCCGAACGACGTGGGGGTGGAGGTCACCGATCATGAGTACGGGACGATCGGCGGCAGCGTCGCGGGGGCGCGGAACGTCATCTCGGGGAACCGGGGCGTCGGGCTGCGGATGACGGACTTCTGGGGGCGGCCGGGCGTGGCGGGGAACTACGTCGGGCTGAGCGCGTCGGGCAAGCCGCTGGGGAACGGGGGGAGCGGGATCGTCGTGTCGGGGTTCGTCGGCGTCGGGGGGACGAACGCGGCGGACGCGAACGTGGTCGCGCACAACGGCGGCGCGGGGGTCGAGGTGTTGGACGGCGTGCAACTGGGGCTGCGGACGGCCGTGATCGTGCGCGGGAACGCCATCTATTCGAACGGCGGGCTGGCGATCGACCTGCACGCGGACGGGCCGACGCCGAACGACCCGGGGGACGAGGACGCGGGGGCGAACGAGCTGCTGAACACGCCGGTGCTGACGGCGGCCTACGCGCGGGCGGGCGAGACGACGGTCGTCGGGAGGTTGGACACGAAGTTGGGGCGGCCGATCGTGATCGACTTCTACGCGGGCGGGGCGCCGGGCGGCGGCGGCGGCGCGTGGGCGGAGGCTCGGACGTATCTCGGGTCGGTCGAGGTGCCGACGGACCGGGACGGGTACGTGACCTTCTCGGCGACGTTCCCGGCGTCGATCGCGGGGCAGTACGTGACGGCGACGGCGACGGACCCGAAGCGGGTCGCGACGCGCTCGCCGGGCGGGACGTCGGAGTTCTCGGCGGCGCGGCGGGTGGGGGACCGGCCGCCACCGGTCGTGGCGTCGTCGGGGCTCGAGTTCACCGGGGGTCGGCAGCGGTTGGCGTTCGGCTTCTCGGCGGACGTGGGGGCGTCGCTGGACGCGGCGGACCTGCGCGTGGAGGCGCAGACGCCGGGCGTGGCGGCGCCGGCGGTGCACGCGGTGGCGTTCGACCGGGAGACGGGCACGGCCTGGTTCTCGTTCGCCGCCCCCCTGCCGGACGGCGACTACCGGGCAACGCTGGCGGGCGAGGGCGTGACGGACGACGCCGGCAACGCGTTGGCCGCGGACGCGACGCTGGACTTCTGGCACCTCGCGGGCGACGCGAACCGCGACCGGCAGGTGGACTTCGCCGACCTGACGCGCCTCGCGCAGAACTACGACGGCACGGGGAAGGCCTACGCCGACGGCGACTTCACCGGGGACGGGACGGTCGACTTCAGCGACCTGGTCGTGCTCGCGCAGCGGTACGACACCGGGCTGGGAGGGCCGCCGGAGTGGGCGGCGGGCGGTGGAGCGTTCGGCGCGGCGCGGGCGGTGGCGGCGTCGCCCGTAACCGTCACGCCGACGTCGCAGGTGAGGCCGGTGTCGAAGAAGGCGGCGGGCGTGTTCAGCGTCGAGCCGGTGGCGAAGCCGAAGGCGGTTGCCCGGCCGCGGCGGCGGTGAGCGGTTCGGAGGTTGCGGGTGACGGGGGGCGGCGGGCTCGGAGGCGCTCCGGGATGAGTCGGGACGGCGTCCGCGCGGGGCGCCGGGTGGATGGTTGCCGGCCGATCGGTTAGAAGTCGCGGCAACCGCGTGAACAAGAAGCGAAAGATCTCGGTCTGGAAGGTCCTGCTCGTGGGGGTTCCGCTGTTCATCATGGCGGCGATCCCGCTGGGGACGATCGGGTACAACACCGTGTCGATCGCGCGCCAGTGGTACGCCTACACGCGGTACGTGCCGGTCGAGGTGACCATGCTATCGAAAGGGGTGGCGCAGGTCCCGATGTCGAAGAACTCCTACCGGCCGGTGGTGCGCTACGGGTACCACGTGGATGGGCGCGCCTACGAGGGGAACCGGGTGACACCGCTGGGGTACGCCGCGAGCGAAGGGACGGCGTGGGGGATGTTGGACGGCACGCGCGAGGGGAGCGTGACCACGGGCTACTACGACCCGAGGGACCCGAGCCGCTCGTACGTGGTGCGGATCTTCCGGTTCTCCCCGTACGCGCTGACCGCCGGGCCGACGCTGGCGCTGCTGCTCGTCGCGCTGCCGATCCTCTACACCGGCCGCGGGCACGACGTGATCGAACCCGTGCCGCACGGCGAGGGGTGGTACGCGGTGCCGCCCAGCGGCCGGCTGGCGTCGCGGCTGCGCGTGGCGGGGTGGCTGACGGCGGCGTATGCGGTCGTCGCGGGGACGCTCTACGGCCACTACTTCGCCGTCGCGCCGCGGCCGGCGTCGCAGACGGCGGTGGTCACGGCGTGGCTGGCGCTCGCTGGCGGGCTGCTGCCGGCGTACTTCTTCTGGCGGTCGTGGCGGGTGGCGAAGAAGGTCGGCGACGCCCGGCTGCTGATCGACGCCCCCGCGACCGCGCCGGGGCGCACCGTGCGGTTCCGCATGGAGCAACCCGTGCGCGGCGGCCACCGGGTGGAGGAGACGGGGGTCGCCCTGTTCTGCGACCGCTGGAAACGGTCCGGCAAGAACGCCGTCGCCAGCGTCGAGCACCAGCAATGGGTCCGCGGGGAGCCGCGGGTCGTGGACGGGGAGGCGGTCTTCCAGGGGGCCTTGACGGTGCCGCCGGAGGGCCAGCCGACGTCGCCCGTGAGCGCGAACCCGCGGTACGTCTGGCACGTCGACGTGGTGACGACCGCCGGGCCCGGGCCGCGGTACCGGGAGACGTTCCCGATCCAGGTCGATGCCGCCCCGGCGGTGCCGGCGACGGCGGCAGTGACGGGGCCGTGACGCGCGCGCGACCGTTTCCGCGCCGATCGGCGCGGGTTTGGCGCATATACTCGCCGCCCATGAACGACCAGCGCGACCAACCCTCCGACGTGCCGTGGCGGCGGCAGCTGTACGAGGTGATCTTCCTCCACCACACGCGCGGCGGGCGGGTGTTCGACGTCGCGCTGCTGGTGGCGATCGCCGCGAGCGTGACGGTCGTGCTGCTGGAGAGCGTCACGGGGGTGCGGGAGCGGTACGGGCGGGCGCTGGTCGTGGCCGAGTGGGCGTTCACGATTCTGTTCACGATCGAGTACGTGCTGCGGATCGTCTGCGTCCGGGACCCGCGGGCGTACGTCCTGAGCCCGCTCGGGATCGTCGACCTCGTGTCGATCGTGCCGACGTACCTCAGCCTGGTCCTCGGCGGGACGCAGACGCTGGCGGTCGTGCGGGCGCTGCGGCTGCTGCGGGTGTTCCGCGTGCTGAAGATGCCGAACTACCTCAGCGAGGCGAGCCGGCTGTCGTCGGCGCTGCGGGCGAGCCGGCGGAAGATCATCGTGTTCGTCGTGACCGTGGTAACGATCGTGCTGATCGTCGGCGCGATGATGTACCTGATCGAGGGGCCCCAGAACGGGTTCACCAGCATCCCGGTCGGCATGTACTGGGCCGTCGTCACGCTGACCACCGTCGGCTACGGCGACATCTCGCCCAAGACGCCGGTCGGGCGGTTCGTGGCGTCGGTCGTGATGATCCTCGGCTATGGCATCATCGCCGTGCCGACCGGGATCGTGACGGCCGAACTGGTCGCGCTGGAGCGCGGGGCGGCGACGCGCGCGGCCCGCCGCGTCTGCCCGGTCTGCGGCAAGGGCGGCCACGACGCCGACGCGGGCTTCTGCAAGCACTGCGGGGCCGAGCTGACGGCGGTGGAGGCGTGAGGTTCGCGCAGGCGGGGCGGGCGGGGGCGTGGGTGGAAAACGCGACGCAAAGAAGCGAAGAAGCAGAGGAGCAAAGAAGACGCGGAGGCGGCGGATCCGGAATTACGCCCGATCCGCTCCTCTTCCTTTGTTGCTTTGCTTCTTTGCTTCTTTGCTTCTTTGCGAACCGAATTCGGAGCACCCCCGTCGCCGGGGAGCCGGGTCAGGCGGACGAGCGGGCCAGGAGGACGACGGCGTGAGCGGCGATCGCGCGGCCCTCGCCGATCGCATCGACCTTCTCGTTCGTGCCCGCCTTGACGTTGACCCGAGCCGCGTCGAGCAGGCCGCGGAGCGACTCGACCATCTGCGGCTTGAACGCTTTGAGCCGCGGCCGCTCGGCGAGGATCGTCACGTCGGCGTTCGACACGCGATAGCCGGCCCGCCTCGCGAGGTCGTTCGCGTGTTCAAGGAACACCCGGCTCGGCGCCCCCTTCCACTTCGCGTCCGTGTCGGGGAAGTGTTCGCCGATGTCGCCTTGGCCGAGCGCGCCCAGGATCGCGTCCACCAGCGCGTGCAGCACGACGTCGCCGTCACTGTGGGCGATCGGGGAAAGGTCGGTGGAGACTTCCACGCCCGCGAGCACCAGCCGCCCGCCGGGCTGGAGGCGGTGGAGGTCGTAGCCGTGGCCGACGAGGAACGGGGGAGGGGGCGTGGGTTGCGCGGGCATCAGGAGGGAGGATAGGACATGATGACACAAAACATAAGGCGCACCGGACCGCCTCCTGATGTTTTACGTCTCGACGTTCTCGCACCTACCCCAGCCCAAACTCCTTCAGCTTCCGGTACAGCGTCCGCTCCCCGATGCCGAGGATCTTCGACGCCTGCTCCCGGTTCCCCTGCGTCATCTCCAGCGTCCGCCGGATGTGCTCCCGCTCGACCTGCTCCATCGACAACCCGGTCAGGCTCTTCAGATCGCCGGGGACGCTCGCCGCCGGGCGGATCCCGTCGGGCAGTTGCTCGACGCCGAGCCACGGGCCCGTCGACAGCACGACCATCTGCTCCAGCGCCATCCGCAGCTCGCGAACGTTCCCCGGCCACGAGTGGCCGAGCAGCACCTGCTGCGCCTCCGGCCGCACCCCCTCGATCTCCCGGTCGTACTTCGTCGCCATCTGCCCGAGGAAGTAGTGGATCAGCAGCGGGATGTCCTCGCGCCGCTCGCGCAGCGGCGGCAGGTGGATGACCACCCCCTTGATCCGGTAGTACAGGTCCTGGCGGAACTGGTTGTCGGCGACCATCTCGTCCAGGTTCTTGTTCGTCGCGCTGATCAGGCGGACGTCGACCTTCAGCGCGTCGTTCGACCCCAGCCGCACGACCTCCCCGTTCTCCAGGACGCGGAGCAGCTTGGCCTGCATGTTCTGCGGCATGTCGCCGATCTCGTCCATGAACAGCGTGCCCTTGTCGGCGTGCTCGAACCGCCCGGCCCGCTCGGTCCGCGCGTCCGTGAACGCCCCCTTCACGTGCCCGAACAGCTCGTCTTCCAGGATCGTCTCGGGCATCCCGGCGCAGTTCATCGTGACCAGCCGCTGCTTGCGGCGGCGGCTGTTGTTGTGGATCGCCTTGGCGACCAGCTCCTTGCCGGTGCCGTTCTCGCCGAGCACGAGGACGGGGATGTCCGAGAGCGCGACCTGCCGCGCCGTCTGTAGCACCTGCCGCATCCCCGCGCTGCGGCCGACGATCCCCTCGAACCCGCTCTCCACGTCCACCTGCTCGCGCAGCACCTGGTTCTGCTTCTGCAAGCTCGACTTCTCCGCCGCCCGGTTGACCTGCGCCCGGAAGTACTCGAGGTCGAGCGGCTTGGTGATGTAGTCGTACGCCCCCTTGTGCAGCGCGTCCTTGCACGTCTGGATGTCGCCGTGCGCGGTGACCAGGATCACCGGGGGCGGCGGCTGCTGCACCCGCTGCGAGAGGTCGAGCACCTCGAGCCCGTCCCGCCGGCCTTCCATCACCAGGTCGGTGACGACGACGTCGTACGCCTTCTTCTCCAGCCGCTGCCGCGCCTCGGCCAGCGAGTACGTGACGTCGCACCGGTGCCCGAGCCGCTGCAGCGCCTCGCACATCACCTGCGCGTGATCCTCCTCGTCGTCGACGATGAGCAGGTTGGACTTGATCGTGTCGGTGTCGGCCATGGTGAACCGGACATCTTAGCGGGGACGCGGGCGGGAGGCGATATCGCCCCGCGGCGCGGCGCCGCACTCCGGACAGCGCTCGGGCGTGGCCCGGCAGTCGTAGCCGCACGACGTGCAAAGTCCCGCGGCCAGGCGGCGACGGCGGCGGCCGCCCGGCATCCATCGCACCGCCGGCGGCATCGCGAACAGAACGGCCAGCAGCCAGAAGGGAACCGCGATCCCGACGTAACTATTCGTGTACTTGGGCCCCGCGATCCTGTCGGACGGGAGTTGCTGCCAGCGGTGCGCCCCGAACCCGCGCCGCACCCACTCCTGGTGGCGAATCGTATTGGGGATTTCGGACCAAGCGTCGGCGGTGAAGTACGAGTTCCAGCCCTCGGCGCTCCGGCCGGGCTCGCTCTCGAACGTGATGCCGATGCACTCGAGCGCGCCGGGCGTCGAGCGGAGATCGATCCCCCCGCCGCTCGTGCCCCCGTCGTGGCCGACGTACACGCGGTGGCAATACCGGTGGCTCGCGGCCCAGAGGACGAGGCAGAGGACGGCGAGCGAGGCGAGCACGACGTTGATCCCGATCGCGAGCGCCCGCCTCATGTCGTCACCGTTTCGGATCGCCGGACGCCTGCGGCCTGGTGGTCGTGCGGGTGGTCGGCGGCGGCACCTTGAGCGAGGCGAGGACTCGCCCGAGCTTGGCTTCCTCGTCGGGGTCGGGCGGGAGCGGCCTCTTCCGGAACGCCGGCAGCAGCGTCTCCCACACCACGTTGACCTCGGCCTGCATGTTCCCCGTGTTCGCGGTCACGGCGAGGACGGCGTCCTGCTCGGGCATCACGATGCAAAGCTGCCCCGCCGCGCCGTCGCCGCGGTAAGCGTTGTGCTGGCACTGCCAGAACTGGTAGCCGTACCCGGCCTGCCAGTCCGGCTTATCCCCCCGCCCGCTCGGCGCGTCCTTGTTGGCGACCTGGTACTTCGTCGCCTCGGCCACCCACTTCTCGGGGACGAGCTGCCTGCCGTCCCACTTCCCCTTCTGCAGGTAAAGCTGGCCGAACTTCGCGAGATCCTCGGTGCGGAGGTACAGGCCCCAGCCGCCGGCCGTGTTCCCCTGCGGGCTGGCGAGCCACTGCGGGTTCTCGATGCCGAGCGGCTCGAACAGGCGCGGCCCCAGGTACTCGAGCACCGTCTGCCCCGTCACCTTCCCGACGATCGCGCTGAGCACGTGCGTGCCGAGCGAGTTGTACTGAAAGTGCGTGCCCGGCTCGTGCGGGACCGGGTGGTGCAGGAACGTCCTGACCCACGGCTCCTTGTCCGTGCGCTTCGGCTCGGGGTCGTGGCCGCAGGTCATCGTCAACAGGTCGCGGACGCGCATCGCCCGCAGGTTGTCGCTCGGGTCCGGCGGCGCGTCGTCGGGGAAGAACTTCAAGACCGGGTCGTCGAGCGCGAGCTTCCCCTCCGCGATCGCCAGGCCGACGGCGGTCGACGTGAAGCTCTTCGACAGCGAGTGCATCACGTGCGGCTTGTCCGGCGCCTCCGGCTCCCACCACCCCTCCGCGATCACGCGCCCGTGCCGGACCAGCATGAAGCTGTGGAGCGTGTTGACCCGCCGGTTGGCCGTCTCAACGAACGCGCGGACGGCCGCCGACGAGACGCCCTGAGACTCGGGCGTCGCGCGGGGCAGGGGCCCGGCGCCCGGCCTCGCGCCCTCCGCGTACGCGACGCCGCCGGCGTACACGAACCCGACCAGGACGCCGATCGTCGCGCAGGTCAACCAACGCCTCATGCTCGTCGCCTCCGGGTTCGCGCCCGCCCGGCCTCCCCCACACGGGGCGGCCGCGGCACAGCGATCCTAGCCGCGGGCGGGGCGGACGCCCGGCGCGATCCGCGCGCCGCCTGCACGGGCCCAGGCGGCTGGTCGTCTCCGCGACCGAACCCGCCCGCCGCTCAGTCCTCCCGCCGTCGCCGCCGCGGGGCATCACCGGACGACGTCGCCCCCGACCCCCGCTCCTGCCGCTCCAGGTCCGTCCGCAGCCGCCGCCCCGCCTCGACCTGCTCCTCCTGCACCGCCGGCGTCAGGCAGCTCCGCGGCAGCGCCCGCAGCAATTCCTGCGACTGCGCGAGCGTCTTGTCGTCCGGCATCGTCTTGGCCAGCCGCGCCGCCCGGTCCTGCAGCGCCCGGAACCGCGACCCCTCCGCGACCGGCCGCTGCCGCCACCGGTCGGCGTCCCGGCCGAGCTTGCGCGCCATCTCGTCCGCCGCCTGCACGCGGCTCGCCAGGGACGGGTGGTCCGACAGCACCGTCGCCCCCTTGTCCAGGCCGCGCTCGATCATGATCCGGAAGAAGTCCCCGAACTGCTGCGGGTCCCAGCCGGCCCGCGTGTAGAAGTAGAACCCGTACTCGTCCGCCTCCGCCTCGTCCTTCCGAGTGAAGTTCGCGCCGAACAGCTGCCCCGCCGCCATGGCCGCGCCGCCCGCCGCCGTCCCGTACGTCGCCGCGTTCTCCTTGCCCCCGTAGTACGCGCCCGCCGCCCCGGCCGCCAGTGCCGCCCCGATCACCGCGTACTGCCGCTGCGTCCCCTTCTGCACGTGCCGCCCGTAGATGTGCGCGAACTCGTGCGCCATGACCGCCGCGAGGTCGTTCTCGTCCTGGCAGGCCTGGAACAGCTCCGTGTAGATGTACATGTGCTCGCCGCCGGTCGTGAACGCGTTGAGCGTCTTGCTGTTCACGAAGTGGAACCGCATCGCGTCGGAGAACATCCAGTCGCGCTCTTGGTCGTTGAAGTGCGCCTTCGGCCCGACGTTGTTCCGGCTGGCCTCGCGCGCCGCCTCGATGATCCGGTCCCCCACCCGCTGGATGTACTCCGCCAGCTCGCGGTCCTCCACCACCGCCGGCTTGAGCCCCGAGTGCGCCTGGTCCGCCTGGTCGATGATCTGCCGGTCGGAGACCGTACAGCCGGTGACCGCGATGAAGACGACCGAAACCAATGCCAACAGCGGCAAACGGCGAACAGCAGACCCGAACCGGAAGCGCGTCAAAAGCGGTGGCATGTCGTGTCCTCTCATATAGGTGTAGACGCCCAAGGCGTCCGCCCCGTTAGTCTAAGCCCAACCCGCCACCCCCGCCTAGCCCGCTTTCCCGACAGATGAAGCCGCCCCCGCCCGCCCCACGTAGGGTTCGCCTCATCCTCCCCCTCTCCTTGCGAGCACGCGCCTCACCCCATCACCTCGTCACCCCATCACCCCATCACGTCTTCACCCTCCCCCCCGCTCGCGCCGCCGCGCCCGCGCGGCCGCCACGAACGCCGCCACCAGGCTCGCCCCCACCAGCACCGACACCGCCGCCACCCCCGCCTTCAGGTCCCCCGGCCACCGCCACTGCGTGAGCGCGCCCGCCCCCGGCCCCAGCACCTGCCCCAGCCCGATCAGCGCCTCGTGATACCCCGCGTGCTCGGTGCTCGCCTCGCTCAGCACCATGCCGAAGTAGAGGCTGGCGGTGTAGATCAACCCCAGCGCCGCCCCGAGCACCACCTGGGCCGCGATCATGACGGCCAGATCGACCGACGCCACCGCCGACACCGGCAGCGCCACCCCGACGAACGCCGCCCCCATCAGCACCGCCGCCGCCAGCAGCAGCCGCGGCCGCGCGTGCCAGAAGACCGTGGCCCCCAGCGCGATGAACGTCAGGAACCGCGCGATCATCCACACGCTGCCGACGAGGGTCTGCGTCGTCGTGTCCAGCCGCTTCATCACCGGCAACAACGGCATCAGCGCCGACAAGCTGTAAATCACCACGTACGTCGACGGCAGCGTGATCCGAGACAACCACAACGCCAGCGTCCGATGCGCCAACAACTCCGGCTCCGGATCGACATGCGCATGCCCTTCCGCCCCCCCTGCTGCCGCCTCGTCCCCGTACCCGCGCGTCAGCAGGATCATGACGACGATGGCGACGTGAATCACCAGCGGCACGACGAACACCCCGCGCGGGTCCACCGACATGATCAACCCCTGCACCGCCACCGCCAGCGCCCCGGTGCCGGCCCAGACGAGGTTATACAACCCGATCCGCCGCGACAGCGTGTGCGGGTCGGCATTGGCCGACGCCGCCGCCTCCAGCACCGGCCAATTCAGCGCCATCAGCGGCACGTACGCCACCATCACCGCCACCGTCAGCAGGACGTTCCCCCCCGCCACCGCCCCCACCAGCGACACGGCCGCCAGCGCCACGTTCGCCCCGATCAGCAACCGCCGCCCCCCCATCACCCCCGCCAACTTCTGCGACGCCAGCGACGCGACGATGTAAACCACCCCCTGCCCCGCCGCGAGCAGAAAGTTCTCCGACAACCCCCACCGCCAGACGTGCGCCGTATAGAAAAACACCCCCACGAACAACAAATTCGCCGCAAACGACAGCGCCCCCTCCACCACGTACGTCGTCCGCAACCGCGCGCGCTCGGCCGGCGGCGTCACGACGTACGAAAGCGCAGCAGTCCCGTCACCCATAAGGACGCGGCATCATGCGGGGGCCGAAGAATCGGGGCAAGCCTTGTGGTACGGCCGTCCCGCCTGCCGGAGGAGCGGAGCAGAGAAATCCGAAGTCGCGCGGGCCGCTTCCGATCGCGAAAGGGGGGACATCATCTCGCAGGGGGCGCATCTACACGCACGGGGCAACGGCTGCCCCGTTAGAGAAACCAGGCGTGGATCACCGGCGTCGACGTCTCGACGGCGCGACGACAAAGGGAGATCAGAGAAGCGACCGCGGCCACGGCCGGCGGGGTCGGCTGGATTTCCGGGTCGCCGTACTCGCGCGCCATCGCAGCCATCCAGCGGCGCGTCAGCTCCGCCGCCGCGTCGGGCTGGAGCGCCCCGATCTGAGCCACCCAGTCGGTGGCAACGAGGAATGCCCCGTGGTCGCAATCCTCGCCGCCCACGGGGTCGCCGAGGCTGTCCGCGAGCAGGACCGCGTCGCGTCGCAACATGCCGGCCGCCTCGCGCGACAGCGTGTCCAGGTCCGGCGTCGCCCATGTAGAACTCAAGCGCCAGTCCCATGGGGCGGATCATCGCCGACCGCGCCCGCACTGCAACGCGCGTACCCCCAACCGCCCGGCGGAGCAGATAAGGAGCGCTCCCCTGGCCGCTTGGAACGCACAGGGAACGGGGGCGAGACGCGCGCCCGCCGGCGTCACTGTCCCCCTCACCCAACCTCCCGATCCACCCGCCCCGACCCTCCCGCTTCTTCGCGTCCACCCCCCACCCCGCAATTCCCCCGCCCCCGTATACTCCCCCCTCCCGATGCGCCTCCCCGTCCGTCTCCCCGAGCACCACCCCCTCCAGCGCTGGCTCGCCGCCGCCCTGATCGCCGCCCTGTGCGGCGGCGTCGGCGTCGCCCTCTCCGCCCCCGTCCGCCTGCTGGCCGCCGTCCGCGCCCTCGACCACGTCGCCTACGACGCCCTCTACCGCCTCCGCCCGCACGAGCCCCAACACGGCCGCGACGTCGTGATCGTCGCCGTCGACGACCACAGCATCGAGACCCTCGACCGCCTCCGCCGCGTCGGCTGGCCCTGGCCGCGCGACTACTGGGGCCAGATGGTCACCTACCTCGACTCGGTCGGCGCCCGCGCGATCGTCTTCGACCTCCTCTTCGACCGCAGCAGCGTCTACAACCGCCCGCCGAGCACCGGCGGCAGCAACGGCACCAGCGCCGCCGCCGCCGCCGCCGCCCCTCCCACGCCCGGCAACGACGACGACCGCGCCTTCGCCGAAGCCATCGACGCCGCCGCGACCCCCGTCATCCTCGCCACCGTCGCCCGCCCCGACGGCTCCACCTGGGGCCTCGCCCCGCCCGTCGCCGCCCCGCACCTGGGCGCGGCCAACGTCTCCTCCGAAGAAGTCGTCCGCGCCTACGCCCCCAGCGTCCACGGCCACCCCAGCCTCGCCCTCCAGACCCTCCGCCGCATTAGCGCCGCCCCCCCCGCCTGGGCCCAGACCGACGCCCCCTTCCTCCTCCGCTACTACGGCCCCCACGCCGTCAACGGCAAGCCCGCCACCTTCCCCTACCCCAGCGCCGTCGAGCTCCTCCACGTCACCCAAGACCCGACCGACGCCCCCCGCCTGAAGCTCGACGAGGCCGCGTTGAAAGGCAAGATCGTCGTGATCGCCACGATCACCGCCGGCACCTACGACCTGAAAGCCTCCCCCCTCTCCACCCGCTACCCCGGCGCCGAGCTCCACGCCACCGCCATCCAGAACATGCTCTCGAACCAGCGCGTGACGCCCGCCCCGCCCGCGCTCCGCGTGACCGTCCTGCTGCTCGCCTGCCTGACCGCCGCCGCCGGCACCGTCCTCCCCGCCCGCACGCCGCTCAAGATGCTCGGCGGCCTCGCGGGCGCCTGTGTCGTGATCGCCGTCACCGCCGCCCTCTTCCTCCGCCCCGACGTCCGCTGGCTCCCGCCCGCCGCCGCCCTCATCGCCGCCACGCTCGCCGCGTTCGCCGGCCTCGCCTGGAGCTACCTGACCGAGGGCCGCCAGCGCCGCTTCGTCCTCAGCGCCCTCGCCCAGAGCGTCTCCCCCGAGGTCGCCGACCAGATCGCCCGCGACCCCCGCAAGCTCAGCCTCGGCGGCGAGAACCGCGACATGACGGTCATGTTCACCGACATCGCCGACTTCACCACCCTGTCCGAGCAGATCCCCCCCGAGCAGCTCGCCGACACGCTCCACCTCTACCTCGGCGAGATGTCCCAGATCATCATCCGCCGCAACGGCTACCTCGACAAGTACATCGGCGACGCGATCATGTCCTTCTGGAACGCCCCCGCCGCCCAGGCCGACCACGCGCTCCGCGCCTGCCACGCCGCCCTCGAATTCAAGCGCCGCGAGCTCGAGCTCCAGCCCCGCTTCAAGGCCCTCTGCGGCCACGAGCTCCACAGCCGCATCGGCATCAACTCCGGTCCGATGATCGTCGGGAACATGGGCTCCCCGCTCAAGTTCGCCTACACCGTCCTCGGCGACTCGGTCAACCTCGCCAGCCGCATCGAGGGCGCGAACAAGATGTACGGCACCCGTGTCCTCCTGACCGAGTCCACAGCCAAGAGCGTCCGGGACGCGTTCGTCCTCCGCAAGATCGACCTGCTCCGCGTAAAGGGAAAACGCCAGCCGATGGCCGTCTACGAACTGGTAAGCGAGGGCGCCCACGACCCCGCCACCGCCGACCTGATCGCCCGCTACGAGCGCGCCCTCACGCTCTACCAGGCCCAACAGTTCGACGCCTCACACGACGCGCTCACCGCCCTCACCCGGGACTTCCCCGCCGACGGCCCGACCGCTACATTGCTCGCCCGCGTCCAAACGTACCGCACGGCCCCGCCCCCGCCCGACTGGGACGGCGTTTTCGTCGCCAAGGACAAGTAGTACCGCCGACAACCAAGGAAACCCCATGCCCCGCAATGACCGAACGCCCAACCGCTGGCTCCTGACCGCCGCCGCCGCGACCGCGCTCGGCGTCACCGCCGCCGCCTTCGCCGAAGACGTCTTCGTCAAAACCCCCACCGCCACCCTCCGCTCCGGCAAGGGCGGCGCCTACTCCGAGATCACCCGCGCCCCCCGCGGCCAAATGCTCAAGGTCGTCACCCGCGAAGGCGGCTACCTCAAGGTCCGCGCCGCCGACGGCAAGGAAGGCTGGCTCCACCAGAACAACGTCGCCTCCTCCGCGACCAGCGGCGGCGTCGATCTGCGCCCCGTCGCCGGCAAAGGCGCCGACGCCGCCACCGACGCCGCCGCCGGCAAGGGCGGCATCGAATCCACCGAGTGGGCCAACGCCAACAACATGAACCAGGCCGGCCTCAACCGCATGCGTGAACTCCGTGCCCAAGTCACCGGTCCCGAATGGGAACAGTTCATGAAGGAAGGGAACGTCGGCCCCGCCAACAGGTAAGCCCACCGCCCCACCCCACGCCGACTCCTGCGGAGTCGGATCCCAGTCGCGCCGCCAACCCCAACACCACAAGACGCCACCATGACCCCCCGCACTAAACTCCTCCTCTCCCTCGCCGCCACCTCGATCCTCGCCGCCGCCGGCTGCTCGAACTCCGGCAACTCCCCCTCCTCCGGCGCCGGCGGCATCGCCGGCACCGGCATCAAGTTCGGCGACTTCCTCCCCTCCCAGGCGCAGCAATACGCCCCCGCCCTCGACAACACGATCGCCGCCGCCAGCGTCAACGAGGCCGACGAGGACGAGCTCGGCCGCACCGTCGCCATCGCCGCCACCAACAAGTGGCGCCTCTACGAAGATCCGGCCGTCACCAAGTACGTCACCCTCGTCGGCCTGACCGTCGCCGCCGCCAGCGACAACCCCGACGGCGACTGGGTCTTCGGCGTCCTCGACACCCCCGAGATCGGCGCCTACTCCGGCCCGAACGGCTACGTCCTCGTCACCCGCGGCTCGATCAACCTAATGCGGGACGAGGCCGAGCTCGCCGGCATCCTCGCCCACGAGATCGCCCACTGCGTCAACCACGACGGCCTGAACGCCGTCCGCGGCGCCAAGCTGACCGCCGCCGCCGTCTCCGCCGGCACCGCCCAGATCAAGGAACCCCACATCGCCAACTTCGTCCGCACCGGCGACGCCCTCAACAAGGTGATCTTCAACGTCGGCTGGAGCCAGGGCCAGGAAACGAGCGCCGACACCACCGCCGTCCACCTCCTGACCGCCTCCGGCTACGACCCCGCCGGCCTCACCCGCTTCCTCCAGCGCGTCCAGCAGCGCCAGGGCGGCGGCGCCCGCCTCTTCGGCTCCCACCCCGGCACCGCCGACCGCATCAGCCGCCTGACGAACCTCACCGCGGGCGCCAAACCCGGCGCCACCAACCGCGACCGATTTGCCAAGTCCGTCGCCCCCGCTAAACTCTGACCCGGGCACTCAGCAGTACGCCAAAGCATCGCTCGGCCGTGGAGCGCGGGTCGTTCGGTGGGGCGGACATTCTTGTCTGCCCGAGTGCAACTTCCGAACGACAGGGACAGTCCCTCGCCCCTGGGTGGGGCAGACCCTCTTGGAGCGCCCGCGGTTGGGACAGACATTCTTGTCTGTCTCGCGCCGGTGAGCGGGGGCCTCCGTGCCCCCCGAACCGACGCGATCCCCCGCCGATGTCCGTCCGCACCGCCACCACCGTGCCCCGTCGGAGACCGTCATCGTGAACCCCCTGCTGCGCCTCACCCTGACATCCGCCCTCCTCCCCTGCGCCGCCGCCGGCTGCATGATCGACGAGCCCTACTCCCCCCCGATCCCTGTCCCCGCCAGCTACACCCCCACGCGCTACGCCCCCACCACCTCCCAACCCGCCGCCCCGACAGTCACCCCGATCGCCTCCACCCAACCCGCCCAACCCCCCGTCATCGACGACGCCGCCCGCGACGCGATCCTCGCCGCCGCCCAGGCCAACCTCACCCGCCGCTTCGGCGTCGCCACCGACCCCCAGCTCCAGGACTACCTGATCCTCGTCGGCTCCCTCGTCACCATCAACACGCCCAAGCCCGACGTCGAGTACACCTACCTCCTCCTCGACACCGACCAACCCGTCCACGCCTCCGTCTGGCCGCGCACCGTCGCGATCTCCCGCGGCCTGATCCGCCAGATGGAAGACGAGTCCGAACTCGCCGGCGTCCTCGCCCGCGAGATCTCCCACCTCCTCGCCGCCCGCCCACTCAAAGCCGCCGGCCTCCCCGTCCCCACCGACCCCGCCACCCGCCCAGCGACCACGAACCCGTCCGCCCCAGCCCCCTCCCTCGCCCTCGTCACCCGCCACGCCACCAGGCTGACCGACCTGATCACCAACGCCGGCCTCCCCTACGACCTCGAACACGCCGCCGACGTCGAAGGCGCCCAGTTCGCCGCCGCCGCCCGCTACGCCCCCGACGGCTACCTCCGCCTTCTGACCCGCCAGAAGCCCGCCGCCTCACCGGCCACCACGACCGCCCCCACCTGGCAGCGCATCCAATCCCTGGACGCCGCCCTCCAGATCATCGCCAAAGCCTACCCCGCCGCCGACGTCCGCCTCCCCGTCCGCTTCGACCAATACGCCCGCCCCAAAGCCGCCAACGCCACGACCACGCCATAGCACGGTCTCCCGCGCGCGTGAGCCCGCGGCTCCAGCCGCTCCCCCCGGAGGTGGCACGGGCGTCCCGCCCGTGAAGAGACCCCGCCGCGCAATCACCTCCTCCCGTCGCGGAGTTGCCCGTATCACGGGCGCCCCGCCCGTGTTCGTTCGTAGCACGGGCCACCAGCCCGTGTGCCCCGCACCGCAGCCGCTCCTCCCCAACTTTTCCTTTTACACCAACGCCCGCACGCGCGATCATCACCCAAAGAAGGAGCCCCCACCATGCCCCCCCGCCCCCGCCGCGCCGTCACCCTCACCGACCTCCTCGTCCTCCTCGCGATCCTCTCCCTCCTCACCCCCCTGCTCCTCGCCCAGGTCGCCGAGCAGCACGCAGCCGTCGCCAAGGTGAAGTGCGCCAAGCAACTCCGCGCCATCGGCCAATCCTTCCTGATGTACGCCAACGAGAACAAGGGCCGCTTCCCCCGCACCCGCTACGCCCCCGCCGCGAAGAAGTGGACCGCCTACACCGGCTGGCAATCCGCCGAGGTCTTCCAGACCCCCAAGGGCGACCCCTCGCTCACCAATACCCCGCCCGACGTCAACGACGTCACCGCCGCCCTCTACCTGATCGTCCGCACACAGGACGTCACCACCAGCGTCTTCGTCTGCCCCGCCGACAAGACCGCCCGCCAGTGGGACTTCGCCCCCAAACTGAACCCGGGCGCTCTCGTCATCGCGCAGCACCGCGGCAACTTCCCCTCCCCCGCCTTCCTCTCCTACTCCCTCGCCAACCCCTACCCCGACGAGGCCGCCGTCGCGCGCGGCTACACCTGGAACGACCGCCGCCGCGACGCCGACTTCGCCCACGCCGCCGACATGAACCCCGGCCACGACGCCCTCCTCAAGCTCACCCCCGACAGCCCCCCCGCCGACCTCGCCAACGGCAACTCCCCCAACCACGACCGCCAGGGCCAGAACGTCCTCTACGCCGACGGCCACGTCGACTTCGCCACCACCCCCTTCGCCGGCGTCGGCCGCGACAACATCTACACCGTCAGCGCCTCCCCCGACGGCTCCAACACCACCAGCCAATCCATCTGGGCCAGCCCCACCGCCCCCCACGACTCCGTCCTCCTCCCCACCGCTAAGGAAAAAGGCGACGAAACCGCCGCCAACCACTCCCTCAATCCCACCGCCCCTCGCACCCCCACCACGCGGCCGCAACCATAACCCACACCCCTCGGCAGCCGCCCGCCAAGACCACGTTCAGCTTGTGCAAACCTCCGCTTTCCCTTGCCGCCCCCTTCCGCTAACCGCTACAATTCGCCCATGTTCGCCGACACCCTCACCGCCGAACTCGACGCCTCCCCTTTCCACCCCCTTCGCCTCCGCCTGACCGACGGATCCGCCGTCGACGTCCCCACCCCCTACCTCAGCTTCATCCACAACAACCACGCCCTCTTCCTCGCCCAGGCGATCGACTCCCGAACCGACCCCCGCCCCCGCGTCGGCCTGATCCCCCTGACCGACATCCGCGCCGTCGAACCCGTCGCCTGACCCGCGGCTAACGCCCCCGGCGACCCACGGGTGTTGCGCGCCCGACACGCACCGCGCGCAACCGCCACTTACAGAAAATTCGCCCCCCAACGCGCAAAAGCCCCAGCAGATCCACGCATCCCACCCCCCCGCGCGCTCCCCAAGCGTCTCCAGCGCGCAACACCTCCCCGAGATGTGGAGGCCCACCATGCGCGCGAACAGCCATCTCCCTCTCCCAAGGCCGCCCTCAACGCCCCCTCGCCGCGCGATGCCACCGGCCGTGGGAGAGGGCAGGGGTGAGGGGCTCTTCCGAAGCCACCCAACCTCGTCCCCTCGCCCAACTGCAAAACGAACCCACGTGCCAATCTGTCCCTCCCCCGCGAACTCGCGCACTGCGAAACGAACCCACTTGTCATAATGGCAGTCGCCGCGCGCAACAAGGCGACACACGGCGCAACACCGCGCAACATCCTCTCCCCAAAACCGCAAAACGAACCCACCGCCCCTCCCCCCGCTCCGCGCCCTCCGTGCCTCCGTGGTGGAAGCAGTCTTCAATTCCGCAGAACAAACCCACCACCCACCGTACGCGTGGCCCCACCCCCCGCCTCCCGTTACACTATCCCCTCCACGATGCCCCAGCCGCCAGACCTCACCTTCCGGCCCGACCGCACCCCCCTCGTCCCGCCCGGCGGCGTCGACCTCCACGCCCGCGACATGTCCGCCACCTTCGCCGCCGACGTCACCCTGCGCGACGCCCAGACCCACCTCGCCGCCCTCCACCAGTGGCTCCCGATCGACGGCCAACCCGACCAGCCTCTCGGCCGCCTCGTCGAGACCAACTCCACCGGCCCGCTCCGCCTCGGCTACGGCGCGTGGCGCGATTTGCTCCTCGGCTGCCAGTTCACCAACGGCCGCGGCGAACTCGTCACCGCCGGCGGCCGCACCGTCAAGAACGTCGCCGGCTACGACCTCACCAAGTTCATGGTCGGCCAGGGCGGGGTCTTCGGCCGCCTCGTCACGATCACCACCCGCACCTACCGCCGCCCCGACGCCGGCCTCGTCGCCAAGTTCCACCCCGACCCCCGCGTCATCAACCGCCTGATGCCCACCCCTTGCCGCCCGCAGTGGGCCTGCCTGACCTCGCAGACCCTCTTCTGCGGCTACCTCGGCGACGCGCGGACGCTCGCCTACTACGGCGACGCCCTCCTCGAGCACCACCCCGACGAGGTGCTCCGCCAGACGCTCGACGAGGACGTCAACCGCCGGGCCCGCCTCTGGGCCCCCGCCGTCGCCGACGATTCGTTCCGCGCGACGGTCCCGCCGATAAAGGTGGTGGAGTTCGCCACCGCCGCCGGCCTGACCGACTGGTCCGCCGACGCCGCGTTCGGGATCGTCGTCGGCCTCGCACACCCGCGCCGGCGCGACGCGATCCGCGCCGCCGCACGGTCGGCCGGCGGCAGCGTATATTTCCTGGACAACGGCCGGGTCCGCGCCGACCTCGACGCCAACCGCCGCGCCCTGCTCGACCGCCTGAAGCGCGCCCTAGACCCCGACGACGCGCTCAGCCCGCTGCCCGAGCCGTAGAGGACGTCCGCCCCGGAGGGAGCCGCAACCAGAATGAACGCACCGCTGCCGACCACGACCGACGACCCGACCGCGACCAAAGCGGTCCCCCTCCCGCTCGACCCGCGGACGTACGACCGCGCGCTCTCCTGCGTCCACTGCGGCCTCTGCCTCCCCGCCTGCCCGACCTACACCACCACCCACCACGAGGCCGACAGCCCGCGCGGCCGCATCCAGCTGATGCGCGGCTTGGCCGAGGGCGCGATCGAGCCGACCGAGTCCGTCCGAACCCACCTCGACCTCTGCCTCGACTGCCGCGCCTGCGAGACCGCCTGCCCGAGCGGCGTCGTCTACCACGAGCTGATCGAGGAGACCCGCGAGAAGCTCGGCACCGCCGACCGCTTCACGCTCCAGGGCCGCTTCATGCGGTGGGTCTTCTTCCACGTCTTCGTCCACCCGACCCGCCTGAAGCTCGCCCTGCTCCCCGCCCGCGTCCTGCAGAAGCTCGGCCTCTACCCCCTGCTCCGAAAGACCGGCCTGTTCAACCTCCTCCCCACCGGCCTCCGCAAGATGGAGCAGATGCTCCCCGCCAGCGGCCGCCTCTGGCCCGCCCGCCTGCCCCGGCGAGTTGCCCGTACCACGGGCGCCCCGCCCGTGTCCGCACCCTTGAAGGTCGCCTTCTTCCCCGGCTGCATCGGCAGCGTCATGTTCGACAAGGTCAACCGCCAGGCGGTCGAGCTGCTCGCCGCCTGCGGCGCCGACGTCGTCGTCCCGCGCGGCCAGCGGTGCTGCGGCGCGATCCACCACCACAACGGCGCCGGCCACACCGCCGCCGACTACGCCCGCCGCAACATCGACGCCGTCCTCCCGGCGGACGGCCCCGGCGTCGACCGGATCGCGACCACGATCGCCGGGTGCGGCGCGATGCTGAAGGACTACGACCACCTCCTCCGCGACGACCCGCGCTACGCCGCCCGCGCCAGGGAATTCGCCGACAAGCTCCGCGACGTCACGCAGGTGGTCGCCGAGCTCGGCCTCCCGCCGATGAAGCACAAGGTCGAGCAGACCGTCACGTACCACGACGCCTGCCACCTCGCCCACGCCCAGAAGGTCACCGCCCCGCCGCGCAAGCTGCTGGCGAGCGTCCCCGGCCTGAAGCTGGTCCCGCTCCCCGAGTCCGACATGTGCTGCGGCGCCGCCGGCACCTACAACCTGACGCAGCCGGCGATGGCCCAGGCGCTGGCCGCCCGCAAGATCGCCCACATCGAGTCCACGAATACCGACCTCTGCGCCACCGGCAACGTCGGCTGCGCGATGCACATCCAGAGCGAGGCCGACGCCGCCGGCAAGCGGCTCACCGTCGTCCACCCGGTCGAGCTCCTCCACCGCGCCGTCTTCGGCGACAAGGGCTAAGCCCCCACCGCCGATTATTCATCTTTGATAGGTAGGCAGTAAACGTAGCGGAACCGCCAAGGTGAGCAGCGCCATCGCGGTCGCGTACGTCTGCCCCGGCTCGTTCGCCGTTCGGCTCTGCGGCCACGACCCGTCCTTGTCCGACTGCTGTTCGAGCAGCTTCGCCTGCGCCCGCTCCCACGCCCTGACCCACCGCTCGCCGCCGAGCTGGAACGCCGCCTGCGTGGTGTAGTACCAGGCGTAGTACGGGTACTCGGTGTCGCCGCGCACCGGGTGCTGGTCGAGGTACTCGGCCCCCCGGCGGACCTCCGCGGCTCCGGCGCGGTCGAGCAGTTGCAGCACGAGCACGCCCGCCGCCGTCATCGTCACGGTCGCGTCGCCGCCCGGCTGGTAGGCGAACCCCTTCTTCTCCGGCCGCCAGCAGTTCAGGACGAACCCCGCCGCCCGGTCGGCCGACGCCTTCGGCACGTCGAGCCCGGCGTTCTGCGCCGCCCGGAGCGCGAGCGCGCACCACGCGGTGACCGACAGGTCGCTGTCCGGGCTGGCGACCTCGTACCGCCACCCGCCGCGGTGCGGGTCGGGCTTCGTCGCGCCCTGCGCGGCGAGCAGGACGGCGACCGCCTTCGCCAGCGCCGCCCGCACCCGCTTCCGCTGGGCGGCGTCCCCCTCCATGCCGTACACCTCGGCCAGCGCCAGCGTGGCGACCGCGTGGCCGTACATCCGGCTGCCGTCCACCTTGCCGAAGTACCCGTCGTCCGGCGGCGCCGCCTTGACGAGATGGTCGACCGCGTTCCGCACCGCCAGCCCGTGCTTGCCGGTGTCGGGCATGCGGCCGGCCGCCAGGTACGCCATGAGCGAGAGGCCGGTGAGCGCGACCTTCGGCCCGGCGAAACGCGGGGCCTTCTCGTCGCCCCCCTTCTCGCGGTTCTGGAACGACCCGTCGGCCTGCTGCTGGCGGGCCAAATAGGCGAGGCCGCGCGCGACCGCGGCCTCGAGCTTTGGCGAGAGCGTCTCGGGGGGGCGGTTCTGCGCGCGCGAGCGGTACCCCGGTGCGAGGGCGGCGGTCGCGGCGAGCATCAGGAGGCGGCGGCGGGTCATGAGAGTGCTACCGGCGGGAACGGTCACGGCTTCGCGCCGGGCGGCCTCGCTTCTTCGCGGCCGAGGACTTCGAAGTAGGTACGCAGGGCGTCAGAATACCCGGGCGGGTCGGACTCGCGGACCGGGGCGGCGAGCGACTCGGCCGCCCGCTCGCGGAGGCGGCCCCACTCGCGGAGGCCGGGGATCGCCTGCAGGAGGCGGTCGGCCGCCGAGCCGCCGGCCCCGCCGCGGCGGACGCCGTCCTGCGAGTCGCCGGCGGCGGCGTCGGTCCAGGCCCCACCGAGCGGCGGGACGTAGAACGGCGCGTACGACGGCACGTTCGACAGGCGGGCGTTCTTCGAGCGGCGGACGGCGTCGACGGCGGCGCGGTTCAGCGCCTCGAGCGTCCGCTTCTGGTGGCCGGCCGCCTTGCCGCGGTTGGGCGGGGCGGCGGCGAGCGCGTCGGCCGCCGCGCGGGCGAACCATTTGGCCGAGACCAGCGGGTCCCGCTCGATCACCCGCTGCTGGGCGTCGCGGAGCGCCTCCTGGACCTGCGCGACCGCGTCCCGGGCGGCCTGGGCGGCGACCTCGACGCCCGCGCGGTCGCCGGTCTCGGCCGACCGCGAGAGGACGTCCCGCGCGTCGGCCAGCACACTGCGGAGCGCGTCGTCGGCGACGCCGGCGGCGGCCGCGGCGTCCGGGCCGAGCGGGCGGAGCGCGTCGGCGACCTCGTCGGCGAGCGACCCCTTGAACGGCGCGACGGCGGCGTCGAACGTCCGCCTCGCCTCCTCGGCCTCTGCCCTCACCATGGCTGCGACGCGGCTGGCCGTCTCCTGTCGCGCGGCCGGGGCCTTCGCGGCCTCGGCGCGGGCGGCGGCGAGGCGGGAGTTGGCGTCGGCGGTGGCCTCGGCGAGTTGCTGGGCGTCGGCGAGCTGCATCGGCAGTTGGGCGAGGGTCTCCTGGGCCCGGGTGATCGCCTCGGTCGCGCGGCGGCGGGCCTCGGCGGAGTCGGCGTCGGCGTCGGCGTCGGCTGCCCCCCCTCCGACCGCCGCGGGGTCGGCGGCCTTGGCGGCGCCGATCTCGTCCGCGACCTGCCGCTGGACGCCCGCGATCGCCGTGGCGCGGGACGCGTCGGCCGAGCCGGAGTCGGCGAGGTCGTCGGCGACCTTCTCCTGGTGGAGCGAGAGGTCGTCGATCGCCCGCGGGGCGGCGGACGCGTCGGCGAGGTCGGGCCGGTTCAGCGACGTCGCGAGGCGGCGGTCGAGCTCGGCGGCCTTGTCGAACTCGCGGGTCGCGGTCGCGGCGTTGGCGGCCAGCGCGAGCTCCTCGGCCTCCTTGGCTCGGGCGGCCAACTCACCGGCGGTCGCGCCCGGGCCGGACGCCCAGGCGACCATCTTCGCCCGTGCCGCCGACGCGGCGGCGTGGACGTCCCTGGCGGCCTCCTGCACCTTCCGCGCCTCGGCGAGCGTGGCGGCGCGGAGAGCGCGGCGGTTGACGTCGTGCTCGGCGCGGAGGGCGGCGATCGCGTCGGGGAACGTGGCGAGCGCGGCCGCGCGCTCCTTCGCCGCGGACAAGCCGTCGCCTTCGATGGGTGGCTCGGCGGTGAGGAGGGCGGCGGCGCGGGACGCGAGTTGCAGGTCGCGGGCGGCGACCAGCTCGGCGTCCGGGCGGACCGACTCGGCCTGCGACGCGGCCGCCAGCCGGTCGGCAAGGTGCGGCGGGTACGGCTCGTCGGCAGCGACGCCGGCGGCCCAGCGGCGGGCGGCGGCAACGAAATCGACCGGGCGGGCAGCGTCGATCAGGCGGGCCGCGTCGTCGACCCGCTGCTGTAGCTGCCGGTCGGTCGTGCCGTCCCCGCGCTTGACTCCGAGCGACGTTAGCGCGGTCTCGACGTCCTGCCTCGCCCGTTCGAGCGTCTGGCGGCGGCGCTCGAGGGCGGCCTTGTCGGACGGGGCGGTCGAGGCGGTTGCCTCCGGGGCGGCCTTCAGGTTGGCGCGGTCCGCGAGGACGGCGGCGGCCTGGTCGCCGTGGTGGAGCAGGCGGACCTGTCGGGCGAGGTCCTGCGCGGCGGCGGCCGTGCGCGTAATGCGGGCGAGGGCGGCGTCGTCGACGCCGCGGGTCGCGAGCACGGCCTGGTCGACCCGGTCGAGGCCGTCCGCCTGGACGGTGGTGGCGTCCACGAGGTTCGCCAGCGCGTCGGACATCCGCGGCGACGCGCTGTACATCGTCGCCCGGAGCAGCGACTGGCGGAGCAGCGCGCCGGCCTCCTGGGCGGCGGCGATTTGGCGGCCGGCCTTCGACAGTGACGCGCCGAGCGCGTCGCCCTGCGCGCGGCGGGCCTTCTCGAGCCCCTCGCGGGCGCGGGCGAGGTGGTCGGCCCACTCGGCGGCGTAGTCGGCGGCCTGGGCGAGCTCGGCCAGCCGCTGGTGCGTGGCGACGTCGACCGACCGCGGGCTGACGAGCACGTGGCGGACGTCGCTGGCGCCCTTCTGCCCGGCGCGGTCGGTGGCGGTGACCGTGATCGAGACGACGTCGCCGACGCGGACCTTGAGCGGGAGCAGGTCGACGTTGAGCTCACCCTCGACCCGGCGGGCGTCGGCGGCGGCCGCCGTCCCGCCGCGCGGGCGGAGCGGGTACTCGACCGGCGGGTTCGCGTTGACCTGGGCGCGGGCGACGAGCGTGGCGACCCCGTAGTCGTCCAGCGCCTGATAGGAAAGCGGGACCAGGTCGCGCTCGGCGAGGCGGAGGTCGGTCGCGGGCTGGACGAGGCGCACGAGCGGCGGGCGGTCGGGCACCGCGCGGATCTGCATGGACTGCGGGCCGCCACCGGCGACGCCGCGGTCGCTGGTCATTTCCAGCTCCCACGGCCGGTCGTTGTCGACGGTCAGGCGGGCGGTGCGGACGTTGGGCTCGCCACCGGGCGCGGCGTCGATGCGCTTCTCGCCGATCTTCAGCACGGCGGCGGCCAAGGGCTCGGTGGCGACGATCGTGACGGCGGCCTCGGTGCCGTGCGGGGCCTCGATCAACCCGTCCGTGTTTCGGACGCTGAGCGGGCCGCGGCCGGTGTAGGCGGGGTACACATAGCGGACGCGGAACTCGGCGACCGCCGGACGCCGGAGGACGCGGAGCGCGTGCACGGGTGTGGTCGCGTCGCCCGCGGTCACGTAGTAGCGGATGTCCCGCTCGGCCGGCGGGAGGGCGTGGGTGTAGGAGCGTTCGTCGGCGGCGGCGACCGCCATCGGGGCGGCGTCCCACTCGCGGCCGTCGGTCGTGTAGTGGAGCGTCGGCAGCGGGCCGCCGGCGGTCGGGTGGCGGACGACGGCACGGACTACGACCGGCTCGTGCTCGCGGACGCTGGCGTTGCCGGGGGAGAGGTCGATCTGCGTCGTCGTGACCGGCGGGATCTCGGACAGCGGGCGGAGCTGGCGGGCGACGAGCTGCGGCAGGTTCAGCCACTCGGCGGGCCAGAGGAGCGCGGCGGCGAGCAGCAGGGTGGCCGCCAGCAGCGCGGGGCGGGCGAGCGGCCGCCAGCGGGCGAGGCGGCGGGCGGGGGCGCGGGCGACGTCGGCGGAGACCTGTTCGACCAGCGCATCGATCATCTGCGGCGAGCCGCGGTAGGCGGCGGGCGCGAGCAGTTGCGACGTGACGGTGACCAGCCGCTGGCCGAGCGACGGGTCGGCCCGCTCGATCTCCTGCGACGCCTCGACCCAGTTGACGCGGCGGCCGAGCGCGGCGCGGACGGGGCCGGCGAGGATCCCGACGGCGACCAGCGCCGCGGCCGAGAGCAGTCCGACCCGCGCCCAAGGGGGGAGGGCCGTGAGGCGGTCGACCACGCCGACCGCCAGCGCCCAAGCGATGGCGAACGCCAGCACGGTCAGCCCGGCGCGGAGGACGCGCAGGCGCCGGCCGCGGGCGACGTGGTCGCGCAGGCGGCGGCGGATCGGCGGGGGGAAGGCGTGGATCGTGCTCATCGCGGTCGTCTCACCTTGTCGTACCTACGCGAGGCCGAACCGTTTCCGCAGCGACCACTCCGCCCCCAGGCACGCCAGGACGAAGGCGTAGAGGAACCAGCCGTCCCAGAGGCGGAATTCGACCGTCCGCGGTGCGCGGTCGCGGCGGGTCGAGAGGAGACTGGCGACGTCGCGGATCTGCTCGAGCGTGCGGAGCTCGCCGCCGGACGACTGTGCGACGCGCTTGAGCAGGTCCTCGTCGGGGGCGAGGTCGGCGGTCTCGGCGTCGTAACTGGGGATGACGTGGAGCGGGTAGTCGAGCTCCGCGCCGTCCGGGCCGCGGACACGGAGCCGGTAGTCGCCGGCCGGGAGTCCGGCGACCGTGCCCTCGTACCGCCCGCCGTCGGCGGGGCCGACGGGGGTGAGGTGCAGCGAACCGGCGATCGTCGCATCGTCGCGGAGGACGTCCAGGTCGAGGCCGGGGGGCGGCGACCGGCCGGCCGCGTCGGTCGCGCGGGCGCGGACGCGGACGGGCTCGCCGGGCGCGAGCGTGACCCGGTCGGCGTCGAGCGCGAGCGTCTCGCCGGCGACGGCGTACGGCTCGCCGGCGGCGGCGCGGACGAGCTGGCGAAAGAAGCGGTCGTGGTCGCGCTCGCCGACGCGGCCGCGCCACCGCCACGTCTCGTCGATTCCGAGGAAGTAGACCTCGCCGCGGCCGACGCGGTGACGGGTCAGGACGGGCAGGCCGCTGCCGCGCTCAACCAGGAGCGGCGGGCGGGCGATCTCCTTCAGGTCCGGGAGGGCCAGGAACCGGAAGACCGGCGGCAGGGTCAGCCAGCGGTCGGCGGCGGCCTGAGGGTTCTCGTCGAGCGCGAGGGCGTCGGTCAGCGGCGCGCCGGGCGCCGGGACGACGCGGAACTCCGGCTCCTCGCCGGGCCAGGTGCGCCAGACGGCGCCGGTCGGGCCGGCCGCGGCGGCGCGCGATGCGGAGCGGCGGAAGGGGAGGAACTCGGAGAGGAAGTCGCCCGTGTACTCGCGCGGCAGGTGGGCCTGGCCGGCGAGCAGGATCAGGGCCCCGCCCCGCTGGGCGACGTTCTTGCGCACGGCCTCCCACTGCTCGGGAGAGAGCGCCTTGGCCGGGGCGTCCTGGAGGATGATCACGTCGCTCTTCAGCAGGCGGGCGGGGGGGAGGGCGAGGCGGGTGTGGTCGCCATCAACCAGGGCGCTCTCGACGTCCAGCCACTGGGTGCGCGACAGGGCGTTGCGGAGGTAACGGAAGTCCCAAGACGCCGACCCGCCGACCAGCAGGACGTCGAACCGGTCGGACAGCACCTTGACCCAGCGGACGGCGGCGTTGTTGTCGGACGACAGCTCGCCGGCGACGGTGGGGACGGAGACCGTCACCTTCTGCGCGCCGGCGTCGTTGACGGGGACGGCGAAACGGGCGATGTACCGACCCGACTCCTCGCGGCTCGGCTGGCGCTGCACCTCCTCGCCGACCTGGAGCGTGACCTCCGGCGGCTTCTTCGGGAGGCCGCTGTGGTGCAACTCGACGGTGACGTTCATCGTCTCGCCGACGAACAGGCTGTGCGGCATCGTGACGCGGGCAATCGAGAGGTCGCGGAAGCGGGCGTTCTTGCCGAGCGGCGCGGGGGAGACGGCGTAGACCGGGACGCCGGACCCGATCAGGCTCGACGCGACCGACGCCTCGGCGCCGACCTGGCGGCCGTCGGTGAATAGGACGACGGACTGGACGGGCTGGTGGCGGAGCAGGTCGGTCACCTCGCGGAGGCCGCCGGTCAGGTCGCTGCGCGCGCCGTCGGGCGGGACCAGCAGCCGCCGGACGGTGGCGCCGCCGTCGCCGCGGAGTGCGAGCGGGGCGACGTCGGGACCGACCGTGTACCCGAACAGCGGCGCGCGGGGCGGGAGGCGCGAGAGGAGGCCGGCGCCGGGCGCGCCGAGCGCCTGCTCGACGAGTTGGAACCGGGTTAGGCGGGCGACCCCGTCGCAGACGGCTCTGACCTCAGGGTCCGACTCGTAGAGTGCGCGGTCGGCGTCGCTCTGGAACTGGGCGGCGCGCTCGGCCAGGTTGCCGGCGACCGCGTCCGCCTCCTTCGACCAGCGGCTCGACTGGGGCGGCGGCAGCCGCTCGAGCGCGGCGAGGGCGGCGGCCATTTCGGGCGACTTCTTCAGGCCGCCGCGGGCGGCGGCGAGCGACTTGGCCGTGCGGGCGAAGTCGGCGGCGGCGGCGTCGAACCGGGCTTGGGCGGCGGGGTTCTCTTTCCCCTGTAGCTGCGCGACGCCGAGCTCGACCTGCGCCTGGTTGATCGTCGCGATCAGCTCGGGCAGGCGGTTGACGTCGGGCTGGATCGCGGCAAAAGCGTCGGCGCGGACGCGGCGGTTCGGCGGGAGCTTGCCCAGGCCGTCGGCGAGGGCGACGAGCGCGGCGGGCGAACGGTCGTCGCGGACGTCCATGCTCCGCGAGTTATCGACCAGCACGACGACCGCGCCCTGCTCCTCCTCGCGGAGCGACCGCTGCGCGACCGGGCGGGCGACCGAAACCGCCAGCGCCAGCAGTCCCAGGCACCGCAGGCCGGGCAGCGCCAGCCGCCACCGGCCGGGTAGCGTTCGCACCTGCGCCGGGTAAAGCAACGCGACCGCCAGGACGATCAGCACTCCGACCAGCAGCGCGACGCCGAGCATCTGCGGCGACTGCCACTGCACCGCGGCCGGGGGGTTCAAGGTGCTCACGCGCCCTCCCCGGCCCAGCGGCGGACGACGGCAAGCTCGACCAGCGACAGCGCGATCACGACGCCGACCATCGTCAGCCACAACTCGCGCCCGCCGCGCGCGGCCGAAACCGCGGCCGCGATCGACTCCCGCGCAGGCTCGACCCGCTCGAACGACAGCGCCCGCTCGAGGTCGGCCCAGTCTTTGTTCGACAGCGGTGTCAGGTCCGACTCGGCGGGCGGCGTGCGGACGACGTACCGGATCCGCTTCTGCCAATCGGGCATCGTCCCGTCGAGAATCAGCGTGTAGACGCCCGGCTGCTGCGTGCGGGAGAAGCGAACCTCGCCGCGCGTTACCGGGAGCGGGCGGGCGTCGCCGGTCGGGAGGGTGACCGTCGCCTTGGTCACGTCCGTGCCCGGGCCGAAGCGGGCCACGATTGGGGCGTCGGGCGAAAGGTTGCGGTCGGCGAGCAGGCCGGACGTCAGGTGGCGGGCGGAGGACTGGGTGAACGGCAGGTAGAAGTTCGACAGCGGGAGCGTGCCCCAGTCGGCGTCGAGCGCGGTCGTCGCGACCAACACCCGGCCCCGACCGGCGGGCGACTCGACGAGGAACGGGCGGCCCGAGCCGTACTGCGCCAGCACGCGGGCGTCGCGGCCGCGGACGTCGGCGGGGAAGTAGCGGCCGATCGTGACGAGCGGGATCGGGTCGGGCCGCCCCTTGAGGAACCGGAACAGCGGGTGGTCGAAGTCGGAGATGCCCTGGAGCGTGGTCGCCTCCGAGCCGTCCTCGGCGGTCGGCGGGAGCAGGCGGACCGGGAGAACGCCGGCCCCGTCGCGGTGGAGGAGCAGGTTGTAGACGTCCGGCCGCGTCAGGCTCCCCGGCGCGACCCACAGGCCGCCGCCCTCGTAAACGAACTGCTCGATCGCGACCGCCTGGGGGTGGGTCAGGTCAGGCACGTTGGCGAGCACGAGCACTTGGTAGTTGCGGAGCTTCTCGGCGTCCCAGCGCTCGGCCGGTTCGACGTCGACGCGACACGGGTCGCCGCGCGGCCTCGCGTCCGCGTCACCCTTCTGCCGGGCCTCGGCCGCCTTGGGCGCGAGGGCGACCCGGAGGAAGTCCGACTCGTTCTGGAGCGGCAGACCGCGCTCGTCACCGCTGACGATCAGGACGCGGATCGGTTCCACGACATCGATCGCGGCCTGCATCCGGTCGTCGAACTTCAGGCCCGTGCCGGTCAGCGTCGCGGTGACCAGCCGTGGACCGGGCGCCGAGAACCGCACCGGCACGCGGAGCGTCGAGACCGCTTCGGCGCCGACGGAGACCGTGGTCGGCTTGTCGTCGATCCGCAGCTCTAGGTTGCCCCGGTGAACCCGGCCGTGGTTGCGGACGCGCACCTCGACCTCGGCCGGCTGGTCGCGGATCGCGGGCGGGTTGACCAGCTCGACCGACTCGATCGCGACGTTCTCCGACTTCTCCGACCCGACCGGAATGACGAAGAACCGCGTGACGGGCCGCGCATCCGCGCCGCCGGCGCCCGCCCGCCACTTGTCGGCGAGCGCCCCGGCGTCCAGCCCCCGCCAGTTCAGCGCTTGGCGGTCGCAGACGACGTACACCTCGCGATTGGGCCCGCCGCCGTCGTCGAGGACCTGCACGGCACGGTCGATCGCGGCGTCCAGCCGCGCCTGCCCGGACGGCTCGGGGAGCGCGAGCACCTTCTGGGCGAGCTGCTGGAGGTCGGTCGTCGGCGGGCCGAGCAGCTCGGGCTCGCGCGACCCGGTCAGGACGACGGTCGCCCGGCTCTCCCGGAGCGACTCAAGGACGTTAAGCACGGCCGACCGCGCGAGCTCCATCCGGGTCTTGCCGTTCTCGTCGAACAACATGCTCGCCGAGCAGTCGAGGACGATCACGGCGTTGACCCGGCCGTCGCGGGCCAGCCCGCCCCACCGCCCGCGCAGCACCGGCTGCGCCAGCGCCATCGCGAGCAGCGCGACGATCCCCATCCGGAGCAAGAGGATCACGACCTGCTTCAGCCGCGCGCTCTGCATCACGCGCGGCTCGGCCCCGTCGAGGAACATCATCGCCCCCCACTCGACCGTGCGGTACCGCGACCGGCTGAGCAGGTGCAGCACGAGCGGCACGAGCGCCCCGGCGACCCCCGCGAGCATGGTGGCGTTGAGAAACATGGCGGACGCGATACGAGAAACGTGAACTCGTGAAACGTGACAAGATTCGGGCGGCCCGTCGCGTCAGCGGCGGGGCGCGTTCGCACGCCGGTCGTCACCCGGATCGCGTGCCCGCCCCCGAACCGACGGGCCGCGCGTGATCGTCACGGATCACGTGTCACGCCTTCACCCATTCTATCTCCCCAACCGGTGGTGCAGGAACGCCGCCAGGCCGTCGGCCAGCGACTTGTCGGTCACGAACGTCCGCAGCTCGGCGCGGAGGGCGCGGGTGGTCTCGTCGAGTTCACGGGCGTGCCGCTTCTGGTTCTCCAGGTACGTCTTCCGCACCAGCGACGGCTCGCACAGGCTGGATCGCTCGCCCTCCAGTCCGCGGAAGCGGGTCCACGACCGGAACGGGAAGTCGATCTCGTCCCGGTCTAGCACGCGGAGCGCGATCACCTCGTGGCGGTCGTGGCGGAGGTGCGCCAGCCCCTCCCGGTACTGCGCCGCGGGCACCATGAAGTCGCTGAGCAGCACGACCAGCGCGCGCCGCTCGAGCCGCTCGGCCGTCGCGTGCATCGCCGCGGCGACGCCCGACTCCCCCTTCGGCGCGACCTTCTCGATCGCCTCGACGACGCGCGACAACTGCCCGGTCCCCGTGTGCGGCGCCAGCCACGTCGTGATCTTCCGATGGAACACGCACAGCCCGACGCTCTCGGTTTGCCCGAGCATCAGGTACGCCAGCGACACCGCCAGCCGCGCGGCGTAGTCGAACTTGCTCCCCCACTTCCCGCCGTCGCCGTACCCCATCGACCCACTGCCGTCGAGCATCAGCACGCACCGGAGGTTCGTCTCCTCGTCGTACTCCTTGATGTACGGGCGGTCCGTCCGGCCGAGCACGCGCCAGTCGAGCCGCTTCGGCTCGTCGCCCGCCACGTACGCGCGGTGCTGCCGGAACTCGATGCTCGCCCCCTTGACCGGGCTCTTGTGCGACCCGACCGTGCTCCCCTCGACGACGCTGCGGGCCGAGAGTTGGAGCGTGTTCAACCGCTCGACCAGCGACGGCTCCAGGTACCGGCTGACGACACTCACCGCGCGGCCCGCCTGGACTGCAACGGCGACCCACCTCCGGCGGCGGCCGCGCTCGCCCCTTCGCCCTTCGCCGGAACCGCGGCGGACGACTCGCCCGGCTGGAGCGCTGCCGGCGCGGCCCGCGGCGGCACAGGCGGTTTGGGCGCTCGGGCGTTCGCGTACTGGCGCAGCCCGACGAACGCGATCAGCCCCACCAGCGCCGTCGCCCCCGCGCCAACGACCGCCCGCCGCCGCAGCGCCCTGGCTTCGACCCTGTCGGCTTCGTCGACGGTGCCGTTCGCCGCGCCGGCCGCGTCGCGCGACTCCAGCAGCGCGCCTAGCCGCCCGGCCAACCGCCGCAACGGCGCGTCCGCCGTCTCGACCTCGTCGAGCAGCCGGCCGAGCGACGAGCCGGCTTCCCCCCGCGCGTCCAGCAGCTCCCGCAGCATCGCCTGAACGGCCGATACGTCTTCGGCCGGGTCCGTGTAGAGCAGCGGGCTGACGTGCGTGAGAACCGCGCGGCCGTCCGCGGTGGCGATCACGTTCGACGACTTGACCGCGCCGTGTACGATCCCGCGCGCGTGCAGCATCTCGACCGACAGCACCGTCTCGCGCGCCAGGAGCAGAAAATCGCGAGGCGGGCAGCTCGCGGCGGAACCGGCCCGGTCCGCCAGTGTCCGCCCGGTGACGTACTCCCACACCAAGTACGTCAGCCCGCCGTCGCGCTCGACGCCGTACAGATTTGCGACCCCGGCGTGAGCCAGCTCGCGCACGCGCGCCAGGCGGTCGCGAACGTTCGGGTGGAGTTGCCCCTTCCAGAGACAATCCTCGTCCAGCGATTTCAGCACCACCCGCCGCCCGCCCGGCGCGACCGCCAACCAAGTCTGATCCGCTTTAAGTTGATCGACGACGGCATACCCGCCGATCTCGGCGCGACCGCCTGCGGGGTTGGGCGATGGGGCGGGGGTGTCCATGCGACGTGACCGGTTCGCCGGCGTCAGCCTGCGGCCAACAGTTTATCGCCCGCGCGCAAACGATTCCAACTCATGGCGGCCGCCGCGGAAGATCGCCGGGCGGCCGTGTGATACCGTTAACCCGCCCTGCCGGCAGTATCGCGCATTGCGCCTGGGCGGTCTGGGCGCCCCACCGCCACAGCCGACACCGCCCGCGCGGCCGACGGGTTGCGGGGGAAATACTCCGGGCGTCCCCGGCGTTTTGCGGATGTCCATTATATCGCGGGCCGCTACACTCGCGGCCGTTAGTCCCCAGGGGTTCCCGCCGGAGGGCAATCGTAGTGCGCCAGTTTGGCATCGAGCCGCTCGAAGACCGTCGACTCCTCGCCTGGGGGGCGTTCCCGCAGTTGATCGAGCAGGACCAGGCCGTGTCGGCACACCCGACCGTTACCGGCCAGGGCGTCAACGTCGCGATGATCGACTCGGGCGTCGACTTCAGCCACCCGCGGCTCCAAGGCAAGTTCTGGACGAACCCGGGTGAGGTCGCCGGCAACGGCAAGGACGACGACAACTCCGGCTACGCCGACGACACCCGCGGCTGGGACTTCTACAACAACGACAACAACCCCGAGGACCAGAACGGCCACGGCACCGCGACCGCCGGCATCGTCGCCGCGGGCCAGTTCACCCACGGTGGCGCGACGTACGGCGGCATCGCGCCCGGCGCGAAGATCATCCCGCTCAAGGTCTCGGACCCGTCCGGCGGGTACAGCCTGGCCTTCGCCCAGCGCACCGAGAAGGCGCTGCAGTGGATCGAAAAGAACCACCAGCGGTACAACATCGGCGTCGTCAGCATGTCGATCCGAATCGACCCCGCGCACTACAACGGCCTGATCGCCGACGAGGTCTCGCGACTGTCCGCCGCGGGCGTGCTAATGCTCGCCGCCGCCGGTCAGGTCGACCCCGACGACGACGCCCACTACCCCGCCGCCGATCCGAAGGTGTACGGCGTCAGCGTCGTGCAGCCGAACGACACGTTCGCGCCCGACACGTTCAACCGCGGCCCCGGGATCGACCTGCTCGCGCCCGGCAGCGTGCCGGTCCTGCTCCGCGGCGGCGGCAGCGGGCAGAGCGCGAACGCGACCAGCTACGCCACCCCGCACGCCGCCGCCGCCGCCGCGCTGCTCATGCAGGTCAACCCGAACCTGTCGGCCGCGCAGATCATTCAGATCCTGAAGAACAGCGGCAAGAGCGTACGCGACACGAGCACCGGCTACACGCACAGCGGGCTGACGTACCGGCGGCTCGACGTCGCGGCCGCCGTCGAAGCCGCACTCGACACCCTGCCCGCCGGGGACACGACCAAACCGACCGCCACCGCCACCGCCGCCCCCGTGACCAAGGCCGGCGCGACGTCCTACACGTTCACCGTCACCTACGCCGACGCCGGCGGCGTCCGCGCGTCGACGATCGGCACCGGCGACGTCCGGGTGACCGGGCCAAACGGGTTCAGCCAGCTCGCCACGCTCGTCTCGGTGAACAGTTCGACTAACGGCACGCCGCGCACGGCGACGTACCGCATCACACCTCCCGGCGGGTCGTGGGGTGCCACCGACAACGGCACGTACACGATCAGCCTCGTCGCCGGCCAAGTGTCGGACACGAGCGACAACACGGTCAACGCCGCGACCCTCGCGACGTCCAGCGTGAGCATCGCCGGCTCGATCGCCGCGGGGCAGGTGACCGGCGTCGTGTACTACGACGCCGACGGCGACGGCGTGAAGGACGCGAACGAGAAGACCCCCCTGTCCGTGATCCTCTACGCCGACCTCGACAACGACGGCGTCCGCGACCCGGCCGAGCCGGCCGTCACGAGCAAGGCCAAGAGCGGCAACTTCACGATGACCCTCGCGGCCGGCACGTACAACATCCGCCAGGTCGTCCCGGTGAAGTACCGCCAGACGTTTCCGCGCAAGTACCACACGGTCACCGTGACGGCGAACCAGGCCGTCGGCGGCCTCGCCTTCTCCGACACGAACATGGCGTTCGCGTCCGGCGTCGTCTTCCAGGACGCCAACGCCAACGGCGTCCAGGACACCGGCGAGGCCGGGCTGGCCAATCGCCGCGCCTACATCGACGCCAACAACGACGGCGTCTTCCAGTCCACCGAGAAATCGGTGATCAGCGACGCGACCGGCTACATCGCCTTCAACACGCTCCCGTCGGGCACCTACGTCATCCGCCTCGCCCCCACGACGGGCTGGACGGCGACGAACACCGTCGCCTACACGCTGAAGCTGAAGGCCGGCAACATTAAGCGCGGCCTGATCTTCGGCCAGGATCAGTAACACGACTGCTCACGGCGAGGCCGCTTCAGCGGCCGAGCCTTCTACCTGGAGCGTGCGCTTCAGCACACGCGCCTTCGGAGCCTCGACAAGCGCCCGCCGCTGTTCACTCCTCCCCCGCCGGCACGTAATCCGGCACGTAGTTCCGCACCGGCCGCACGCTCCGCAGGTACGCGAACACCGCCTTCAGATCCTCGTCCGTCATCTTCGCGTACGCGCGCCACGGCATCGGCGGCTGAATGTCCCGCCCCTCGCCCCAATGCTTCCCGGTGCGCATCGCCCGGACGAACATCGGCTCCGTCCAGATCCCCAGCCCGGTGTTCTTGTCCGGGGTCAAGTTGGCGGCGAACGTCACGCCCCACGGCCCGGCGAACGCCGTCCCCGTCCCCGCGCCCGACCACACCCACGCCCCCTGCGTCTTGGGTGCCGGTAGCACCGTCGCCCGCTCCGGGTGCCCGGACAGAAGTCGATCCGGGTCCGGCCGCGGGCCCTTGTCCGTCATCGTCAGTGGCGTGTGGCAGTCGCCGCACCCGGTGATCGTGACCAGGTAACGCCCCCGGTCGACCCGCGCGTCGGCCGGCACCGAGGGGTTGGAGTTCTCCGCCGCCTGGACGACGCGGCCGGCGACGTGCTGGTAGTAGTATGCCACCCCCGCCGACCCGGCGATCACCATCACCGCGACCGCCAAGCCCCGCCCCATCCCGCGGGTGTACCGGGCGCGCTGCGCCCGGCGTCCGTTCCCGTCACTCATCGCCGTTGCTCCTGTTCGCATGACGCCAGGATCATTGGTCGACCGGCCCCGGCCCTCAATACGCCCGAACAGGTCTGTCCCCGCGGACTTGCCCGCCGGCCACCCTGCCGGCACAATCATCCGCAAAGGAGATTCACCGATGATTCAACGACCGATCGCACTGGCGGCCCTGTTCCTCACCACGACCCTCGTCGGCGCGGCCCTCGCGCAGGCCGATAAGGCGAACCTGCTCAAGCCGACGAACAAGGTCGAGTCGTGGCGGTTCGAACAGCACGAGGCCGCCAAGGGCAAGGCCGCCGCCGACGGCGACGCGGTTCAGTTCGAGGTCACCGAGGTGACCGGCGAGGCGTGGCACGTCCAGGCCGTCCAGACCGGCCTCGACCTCAAGGAGGGCAAGGAGTACACGCTGACCTACAAGGCCAAGGCCGACCCCGCTCGCACCATCGCGCTCAACGCGATGATCGACGCCGACGACTGGCACACGATCGGCCTGACCGAGGACGCCGAGTTGACCACGGACTGGAAGGAGTTCACCTCGACGTTCAAGGCCGAGTCGGTCAACGCCGAGAAGAAGAACCGCATCAGCTTCATCCTCGGCGGCGAGAAGGGGAAGGTCTGGCTGAAGGACGTGAAACTGACCGAGAAGTGACGTCCGGCGGCAATGCCGCCCGACCGTCGTAAACCGCCCGTTACTCCGTCGGGTCGGGCGGCGGCGGCTCGTCGTACACGATCTGCCGGCCGTCGTCCCGCTCCTCCGTCCGCGCCTGTCGCCGGCGCGGCGGGGGCGGTGGGGCATATTCGTCCGTCGGACACTCGTGCGGCGGCGGAGGGTAGTCCGCCTCCCGCTCAGGCGGCGGCGGCTCTTCCTTCGCGTCCTTCGACACGATGTTGGCCGACTCGGTCTTCTCGTCCCAGACGATCACGACGTCGCCCGATTTCAGCTGGGCGCGGACCTGCGCGGCCTTGGTCGCGGCGTCGGTCAGATCGGTACCGTGCCGCGTCACGAACTCCTCGACCAGGGCGTCGAGCACGTCGGCGGACAGCGCGTCAGGCGGGATCTGCAACATCGTTGGCCATTGTACCGTCCGCCCCGGCGGGCACCCCCTCGTCGTCCGCCATCGACGTGACGGCCATCCGCACGGCGGCCGACAGCGTCGTGATCAGGCACGTGAACCGGTGCGACCCGAGCGGGATGCTGGTCGCACACGTGAACGTGATGACCCGGTCGGCCGGGATGACGCGGACGAACGACACGTTCCCGAGCAGCACCGCGGTGCCGTTCGGCTGCGGGTCGGTGATCGTGATGTTGAACTGGCAGTTCGATCCGGTCGCCAGCGACGACGGCGCGGTGAACCGGACCTTGCGGGTCGACGTGACGGTGAACGTGAACGAGTGGGCGATCATGGGCGAGTCCTTCCGGAAGCGTGGCGGGTCAGTCGAACGGCTTGTCCGCGGCGGGGGCGGCCGGGACGGCAAGGTCGACATTATACCGACCGAGGCACCACGCCGCCTCGCTTTCCACCTTCGGCGGCGGGGGCGCGCCGTCGCGGGCGTGGTCGGCGCGGTGCGAACCGGGGCCGGGGTCGTCGGGCATCCGTTCCGGGAAACCTGCGAAGCACATGCGAAGCTCCTTGCGCGGGATCGACTTCCGCGATCCCGGACCGGAGTATGACCGCCCGCCCGGCGGCGTGCGAATGCCCTGTTGTGGGCATGACACGTAATTAGCGCAGCGGGCGGTAGATGGCGATCGGCGTGACCGATATTCCCGGGAACGCCGGCGCGTTGGCGAGCTTGAACGCGTTGTTCATCAGCAGCGCGATCTGCTCGAACGAGTCCTCCATCTTGTTCCCGGTGGCGATGCCCGCCGCCGGCGCGGTCGCCGCGCCCGGCGAATTAACCTGCCCGAGGACCGTCCACCCCGCGTCGACCTCGATCCCGTACTTCTGGCTGAGCGCCGCCGGCGAGTCGTAGAAGTACCGCGCGTACGCCGACCCGATCAGGGCCGCGTTCGGCTGCGCGACCGGGTCCGGGCGGAGCTTCACCCGCACGACGTCCCCGTACAGCTGCCGCACGACCTCCCCCAGCTCGTCCGCCTTGAATTCCTCGACTCGCGTGATCGCGACCGCGTTCTCCTGGCTCCGCTGCTGGAGCGCCTGCTTGCTCATCCGCCGCCCCTCGTCGCTGTTCCGCAGCGCCTCCATCTCCAGCTTGGCCATCTTCCGCAGCACGGCCGGCAGCCCGCCCAGCGCCAGCGTCAGCCACTGGAAGTCCAGCAGCCGCACCACGCCTACCGCCCGGACCACCCGCCCGTCGGTGAACGTCTCCGGCGTCCACGTCGCGAAGTCCACCCCCGGCCCGACCTCCAGCGCCGACTCCCGCGCCAGCAGCGCCGTCTCGACCTGCAGGAACAGCCGCTCGAGCGCCGGCCGGTCCGCGGCCGGCTCCAACTCCCCCGGGTGGAGCTGCGCGTGGAGCGAGCGCACCCGCTCCGGGTCGAGGTAGACGAAATCTCGCAACGTGGCGGTGACCATGCGCCGGAAGGTCGCTGAAACGCGCCGAAGCGTCAACCGGTTTTGGCCGATGCCAACTCCGCCCGCGCCCGCGTATCTTGGCGGCCGTCCCGACCCCCGCGCACCGCGCCCGCTTGAGCGGTGGCCCGCGGGGCCGCGTTTCCCCCGCAGAAAGGCACCCCCTCCCGATGATCGCCTGGGCCCAAGGAATCATGGAGCGAATGGGCTACTGGGGCGTCACGCTCCTGATGTTCCTCGAGAACGTGTTCCCGCCGATCCCGTCGGAGGTCGTGATGCCGTTCGCCGGCTTCACCGCCGCCCGCGGACAGATGACGTTCTGGGGCGTGGTCGTCGCCGGCACGCTCGGTAGCGTCCTCGGCGCCCTGCCCCTCTACTACCTCGGCAAGTTCGTCGGCGTGAAGCGCATCAAGGGGTGGGCCGACCGCTGGGGCAAGTGGCTGACCGTCAGCGGCAAGGACGTCGACACCGCGATGGGTTGGTTCGACCGCCGCGGCGGCCTCGCCGTCTTCCTCTGCCGCCTCGTGCCCGGCGTCCGCTCGCTGATCTCGATCCCGGCCGGCGCGTGCGGCATGACGATGTGGAAGTTCCTCCTCTACACGACCGCCGGCAGCGCGATCTGGGTCGTCCTCCTCGCCTACGCCGGCACGAAGCTCGGACAGAACTACGAGCGGGTCGAGAAGTGGATGAAGCCCGTCACCTACGCCGTCCTCGCGGCGGTCGTCATCTGGATCGGCGTGACGATTTGGCGGCGAAAACACGCGGGGGCGACGCAACAGTCACAAGCTTGAGATCCCGTCATCCGTCATCCTGAGCTTGCGAAGGATCTAGCCGCGACGGGCGAGGCCTCGTCGTTCGATGCCAGATCCTTCGGTCGCCAAGGCTCCCTCAGGATGACCGTGGCGCTTTGACTACTTCGCCCCCTTCACGTCCACCCCGAGCACGTTCGCGACCGGCCGCTCGCGCAAGTCGCTGGGGTCGTTCTTGACCGCGAATTGCTCCCCCTCGCGCAGCACGAGGGCAGAGCTCCCGCCGCCGTCCAGGTTGAGCGCCGTGTGGCACCCGGCAGCGATCATCTCCTTCGCGAGTTCTGCGTAACTCATCCCGTCGGCGACGCCGGCACGGCGGCCGTCCACCACCAGGATCGTCAGCCGCGCCCCCTTCTCGTCCAGCCCCACGACCGTCCGCGGGTGCCTCGCCGCGTTCTCCGGCGGAACCGCCTTTCCGCCCTCGACCAGCATCACGTTCCCCGCGATCACGTGCGCGTCGTCCGCGCCCGGCTTCACCAGCCGCTCGATCGTAACCTTCCCCGACTTCTTCACGACCAGGCACGGCCTGGGGTTCACGGCCGCCGCCCACGCCTTGCCGTCTGTCGCCGCCGGGCCGATCACGGTCGCCCACTGCTCCGCCCGGTACCCCGCCGCGCCGCCCTCGACCTTCTTGACGGCGAAGAAGTCCCCGTTCACCGTCAGCTCGAACCCTTCACGCTTCGCCACCGCCGTCGGCGGCATCAGCGTCGTTTGCCACGCCCCCTCACCGTCCGGGTCCGGCCCGCCCGGCGACACGCGCAGCGACACCCGCGGGTCGGTCAGGTCGACGACCGCCCACGTCAGCCGCTGCGGCGCCGGCTCCTTCCGCGCCTCCTGCCGAAGGGTAATCCCGGGGTGAGGACTTGCGGTCGTGCCGCCCTTCGCGCCGTCGTCGGCGGCCCTGCCGCACCCGACCCAGAGCGCCACCGCGGCGACGAACGACGGGAACAAATACTTCATCGACATCAAGCAGAAGGCGGCCCCGCCCCGTACGTCAAGGCTTCACGCTTCACGCCTTCAAGGGTCACGCCGCCGTTACGGCGCGGTCTTCACGGTCACGTTCGTCACCGCCTTCCCGTCCTTGTCCTTGAACCGCAGCGCGCCCTGCCAGTTGTTCTGCTCGTTGATCACCTTGAGCACGACCGTGTTCACGCCCTTGTTCAGCTTCACGCCCTCGGCCTTGTCGCTGTCCTTGTCGATCGTCCGCGTCTGGTCAAACTTCACGACCTCCTTGCCGTTCACGTACGCCTTCGCCTGGTCGTTGCTCCCGATCAGCACCGTCAGGTCCGGCATGTCCTTCTCGCACTCGACGTACGCGACCAAATAGCCGACGACGTCCACGTTGTCCGTCTTCAGCGTCTCGTTGAAGTCGACGTAATAGTCCTTCGCCTTCACGGCCTGCCACGCGACCTCCTTGTCGCCGGCCTTGTGCTTGTCCCCCGCCTTCGGCTTGATCGCCCCCTCGTCCGGGAGTTGCTTCTTGTCCAGTTCGTCGACCGCCGGGTCGGTCAGCGGGATCGGCGCGAGCATCAGCCAGTCCCGGATGAACCCCTCCTCGTCCGGCTTCGCGTCCGCCCCCCGCGCGATCGGCGCGACCAGCGAGGCGACGGTCAAGAGGCCCGACAGCAGAACGGCGTGTAGCGCGGCGTGTCGCATCCGGTGCTCCTTCTGAAATGTGTGAGGTCCGATACGGTAAATCGGGCGGGACGCGGGTGTCAACAGGTCGTGACGGGGCAACCACAATCGCGAAACGCGATTCGGAGGCCGGGCGCGGAGAAGGAGCGAGTCCTCTGGCCCCTCGCCTTCCTCCCGCCCCGTTCCCGCTTCCTCGCGTCCCGACTTCGACAAGCCCTCGGGCCTGAACTCATCGGCGTCGCCGTCGCCCCGCGCCCGCCAACCCGCCAGCGGCCAACGCCACCAGCGCCGACGACGGCTCCGGCACCGCCGCGAACGCGGCCGCCACCGCGCCGTCGAACCCAGCCGGCGCGCCCGGCACCGGCCCGGCCGGCAGCGCCGTGTCGTAGTTCTGGGCGAGCTTGACCAGGTCGTTGAAGTCGACGACCCCGTCGTAGGTGAAGTCGCCCCGCACCCACGTCGAGTCCCCGGCCAGGGTTGTGTCGTAGTTCTGCGCGAGCCTCACGAGGTCGTTGAAGTCCACCTGGCCGTCGAGCGTCGCGTCGCCGGCGAGCGTAAACCGCGCCAGCACGCTCGAGTCGTCGATCCCGGCGACGCCCATGAACTCCGGGGCGGCGGCCGTCAGCACCTCCGACGCCAGCGCGAACCCGACCGCCTTGGACGAGTCCCCTGCCGCGACCGACGACGCCACGCCCGCCCCGGCCCAGTTCCCGCCGTTGTACCCGCGGGTGACCTCGGCCCGCATGATCTGGATCGCGGCCGCCTCGTCGCCGGCGGCGAAGTCGATGACCAGTCCGTTGTTCGTCAGATCGATCCGCCCGGTGTTCGTCCCGTCGGTCTGGAGCGTGACCGGCGACGTGCCCGCGACCACGTTCGGCCCGCCCACGGTGAGCACGGTCGGGCCCGCGCCCGCCCCGCGGGTCACGCGGGCGACGCCGGTCTGGTTGACCGCCAGCGCCTGAACCGTCTGGGTCGCCCGCGCCTCGAACGCCCCGGCGTTGTTCACCACCACCCCCGCGCTGGTCGCGATCGACCCGGTCACGCGCAGCGTCCCCTCGTTGACGGTCGTGCTCCCGATGTACGAGTTGTTCGGCGACGACAGCACGACCAGACCGCTGCCGATCTTCGTGACCGTGTGCAGCGTGCCCGCCCCGGGCAGCAGGATCGCGCCGGAAAACGTCACCGCGTTCGTGCCGGTGGACACGCTGGTCAGCCTCGACGACTTCCCGTAGTCGATGTCCGACCGGAACTCCGCGTTCACGTCCGCGTTCGCGCCAAGCGTGATCACGACCGCGTTCGTCGACGACGACACGGAGATCGGACGGTCGATCGCGAACGGCCCGTTGAACAGCAGCCCCGCCGTCGAGTTCACCAGCGTCGTCGTCCCGATCCGGATCCGCTGGTCGCTGTTCCCCAGCGGCCCGTCCTGCCCGATCAGCACGTTCCCGCCCAGCACGATCGTGCCGTTCCGGACCGACGTCGGCGCGACGAACGTGCTCTTGCCGGTCAGCGTCAGCACGCCCCCGCCCTCCTGCGTGAGCCCGTTGCTGGCCGCGTTCGACGTCGTCCCCGCGATCGTCCCGGCGAACGTGCGGTCCCCGCCGCCGCGCAGGTTGATGAACGACCCGACCGCGTTCCCGACATCGACCGCGCCCGCCCCCTGGAGCCCGCCGAACGAGTCGCCGTTCCCGTCCATCTCCAACTTCGTGCCGGCCTCGAGCGTCAGCACCGTCGCGTCGCTGAACAGGTCGCCGTCGGCGGCGCCGGTCGCCGACCGGATCGTCCCCGACTGCAGCACGACGTTGCCGTTGTACCCGCCCGCGTCCATGACGGTCGGCGCCGGCCCGGTGCCCTTGATCGTCAGCGTGCCGCCGCTCGTGCCGGAGACGAACCCCGGCAGCAGCAGCCCGACCGTGTCCTCGATCGTCACGTTGCCCGCCACGCGGACGTTGTTGTTGCCGGCGACGTCCTGCGCGCCGGTCGCCCGCCACGTCGCGTCCGCGAGGCTGACCGTGGTCGCGGCCCCGAACGCCGCGCCCGCCGGCGTCTCCAGCGTCCCGCCCGTCACCCGCAACTGCTCGAGCTCGTTGGCGTTCGCCAGTACCAGCCGCCCCGCCCCGGACTTGTTCAGGATCCCGCGGATCGCCCCGCCCGTGAACGTGTAGCCGCCCGCCGCGTTGTCGTTGGTGACGTTCGCGAGCGACGGCTCGACCCCGCCAGCGTCAACGGTGACCGGCACGTTGGCGGCCGAAGGGCCGAACGTCACGATGTCCGTGTTCGCGAACGCGCTCGGCGTCGCCCCCTCCAGCCACGGACGGTTCGCGGCGTCCGTGTCCCACACCCCCCCCGCCGGCGCGCTCCACGTCAGGTTCTTCCCGGCGACGCCCGCGGCGCTGAACGCGAAGTTGTCGATCGCAACGATGTCGTCCCCGCCGCCGTCGTTCCCGTCGTCGAACCGGATCGCCAGCACCTGCCCAGGCGCCCACGCCCCGATGCTCAGGTTACTCACGGCCCGCTGCGCCCGGTGGGCGGCGTCGTTCCCGTCCAGCGCGCGGCCGTTGTCGGCCCGCACCAACGTGTTCCACTCCAGCGCCCCGACACCCGTGAACCCGGCCCCGTCGATCGTCAGCCCGTCGCCGCCGACCGCGTACGACGTCGTGTTGCCCGCGAAATTGTTCTGGTCGTTCCGCCGCCACTGCTCGACGTCGAACGACAAGTCGATCCGCGTGAACGTCGTCGCCGTCGTGTTCTTGATCAGCACGCCGAACCGGTTGATTGACGTCGTGCCCGACGAGTTGCTGCCCAGCGCCCGGTCCGTCACGTCCCCGACCCCCGTCACCCCGAAGCTGCCCAGCAGCCCGAGCCGCGTATCCGTCCCGTCGTTGTAGACGTACACCATGCTCCCGTTGCCGCCGGTCTTCGAGCCGTACCACCCGGTCAAGCCGGGGGCGGCGGGCGGGGCGGCCGTCAGGTCGTTGAGTGGCGCGGGGTAGATGCCCTCGGCCGTGTTCGTCAGCGAGTCAAAGTTCTGCGTGTACGGGTTTCCGTCGTACGGCACGAACTGCGCCCGCGCCCCGTTCGCGCCCGCCCCCGCCAAGCCCACCACCGCGGCCGCCTTCAACATCCGACGAGTCTCACGACGCATAGTGCCCTCTGCCTTCCTGTGGAACTGCCCGGAGAAATGGGTTGCCCTGAGACGGTGCAAGAGAAGTGAGTGCGGGAGATCACCCCACGCCTTCCGACGTACCGGTGGACCCGCGACCTGCTCGATGCCTGTTGGAGATGGGCCGCAGTATAGCCTGCCTTAGCGCAAAACAAATAAAAAGATCGAGGTACGCTCCCAAGTCCGTAGTCGGCGGTGGCGACATCTTTCAAAACCGGTCGGGCGGCATCGCTCGGGGAGGGGCTATCCCCTACAATTTGCGCGGGCTCGATCCCGATGAACGGACGTGCGCTTCAATCGTCGGGGGGGCGGGTGATCCTGCCGGCGCTCTCGCTGGCGAGGCGGGAGTTGGTGCGCTTCCTAAGACAGCGGAACCGGGTGATCGGCGCGTTGGCCACGCCGGTCGTTTTCTGGTTGCTGATTGGGGCCGGGATGGGGCGCAGCTTCCGGGCCGGCGGAGTGGCCGACGATAACGGCAGCTACCTCCAGTACTTTTATCCCGGCACGGTACTGATGATTCTGTTGTTCACGGCGATCTTCTCGACGATCTCGATCATCGAGGACCGGCGGGAGGGGTTCCTGCAGTCCGTGCTGGTCGCGCCGGTGTCGCCAATGGTGATCGTGCTGGGAAAGGTGCTGGGCGGGACGGCGTTGGCGTTCGGCCAAGGAATGCTGTTCCTGCTCCTCGCGCCGCTGGTCGGGTTCGAGTTTACGGTGCCGTCTTTTCTGCTGGCGTTGTGCGTGATGTTCGTCGTCGCCTTCGCGTTGACCGCGCTCGGTTTCTGCATCGCCTGGCGCATGTCGTCCACCCAAGGCTTCCACGCGGTGATGAACTTGTTCCTGATGCCGATGTGGTTCCTCTCGGGAGCGCTATTCCCCGCGTCCGGGGCGATGGGCGGCCTCGGGTGGGTCATCCGGGCGAACCCGCTCAGCTACGGCCTGAGCGCCCTGCGGCAGACGATGGACGGGCGAAGCGGCGGCGCGATCGCCAGCCTGCCGGTGTCGGTGGCGGTCACAGTGGCGTTCGCGGCGGTGTTGTTCGCGTTCGCCAGCGCGGTGGCCACAAGTCGAACGAGTGCGGATCTTCAATGAACATGACGCGTTGGATCTTGAGTCTCTCCCTCGGATTGCTCGCCCTGACCGCTTGGTCCGCCGAGCCGTTGCCGGTCTGGTACCCGGCCCCGAACTTCAAGCTGACCGATCAGGACGGGCGTGACGTCTCGACCGCCGACCTCCGCGGCAAGACTTGGATCGTGAACTTCATCTTCACCCGATGCCCCGGCCCCTGTCCGCTGATGACCCAGCGGCTCGTCGGTGTGGCCAAAGGGATCGCGTCGCCTGACGTCCGCTTCGTCTCGGTCAGCGTCGACCCGAAGCACGACAAGCCCGACGTGCTCAAAGCGTACGCGCAACAGCGTGGCGCGACCGATCCGCGCATGTTGTTCCTGACCGGCGAGGGCAAGCAGATTTATCAGCTGGTGAAAAGCGGCTTCAAGCTCGTTGCCGAGCCGGCGAGCGAGACGACCCCGATCGTCCACGACGAGCGGTTCCTCCTGGTCGACGCCAGTGGCAACGTCCGCGGCGCCTACCACGTCAACGACGCCGATGCCATGGCCCGCCTCGCCGTCGACGCGCAAGGCTTGGCGACCGGCGCGACCCCGGCCGCCTCGCCGGGGGCGACGTCGCCCGAGCGGGCCCGCATGCTCGCGCGGTTCCCCGCCCTCAACGCCTCCCTGAACGCGACGGCCGGCATCTTCCTCTGCATCGGCATGATGCTGATCAAGGCCCGGATGATCCGCGCCCACGCCGCCTTCATGATCGGCGCGATCGTCGCCTCCACCCTGTTCCTCGGGTGTTACGTGACGTACCACGTGATGAAGGAGGGGCTGGTCACGATCTTCCCGCAGAGCCCGTGGCGGCCGCTCTACCTGGCCGTCCTGATCTCCCACACGATCCTCGCCATCGCCGTCGTCCCGCTGGTCGTCATGACCGTGCTCCGCGCCTGGCGGCGGCAGTGGGACCGCCACACCCGGATCGCCCGCCCGACGTTCTGGATCTGGCTGTACGTGTCCGTCACCGGGGTGATCGTCTACTGGATGCTCTACCACCTCGCCCCTAAGATTTCGGGAGCGGCGTAGGCTTTGCTGCTCGAGCATCCCGAAGACGCCCCACCGACGTGGGCAAGCCGCCGGACGTGGAGTTGCTGATGAGACGTTTCCTGATCGGCCTTGTACTGTTGACCGCCGCCGACGCCGCCTCGGCCTGCCCGATGTGCAAAGACAGCGTGCCGAACAAGGAGGGCACGGCCATCACCCGCGACTCTTACACGTCCAACGGCGAGAACATCTCCAGCGGGATCAACGCCAGCGTCTACGTCATGCTCGGCGCCCTCTTCGGCGTAATGGGCGTCGTCGGTGCCGTGATCGTCAAGGGCGTCCGCAGCGCCGACGCCGGACGGGCCACGGCGCCCCGCCCCACGGAACCGGACCCGACGCGGGACTGATCGCGTGCCTCGGCCTCCCCGCGCGGAAGCCCGCGCCTCCGCGGCCCGCCGCCCTACGCGCAGCGGATCGCGATCATGGTCTGGTCGTCCGCGGGCGCCGCATTCGCGGTGAACGCGGCCACCTCCGCCCGGATCCGCGCGATACACGCCCCCGCCGTCAGCTGTCCGCAACTCAATAGCACGGCGTCGAGACGGTCGGTGCCGAAGAGATCGCGGGGCGCGGGCGGGCCCGCAGGCGCCGGCGCTTCGGTGACGCCGTCCGTATAAAGCAGCAGCAGGTCGCCGGGCACGAGCGTCACGGTGGACTGGGCGAAGGAGAGGCCTTCGTCGATACCGAGGGGGATCGTGGCGTCCTTGTTCAGGGGGAGGACGTGGCCGTCGCGGACCAGGCGCGGCGGGTTGTGGCCGGCGGTGGAGTAGGTCAGGGTGCGGGTGGCGGGGTCGAGGACGGCGTAGAAGGCGGTGACGAACGTGCCGCCGCGGGTGTAGGAGCGGGTCAGGCGGTCGTTGAGGTGGCGGAGGAGCTCGGGGGGCGGGGTGTGGGTGCCGGGGTGGGCGTGGGCGATCGCGTGGGTGATGGCCATCAGGACGGCGGCGGGCGTGCCGTGGCCGGAGACGTCGGCAATGAACAGACCCCACCCGCCGGCGGGGTGGTCGAGCGGGAAGAAGTCGTAGTAGTCGCCGCCGGCGCGGGCGCTGGTGCGGTAGTGGGCGGCGAGTTCGAAGCCGGGGATCATCGGGAGCTCGGCGGGGAGGAGAGACCGCTGGATATCGCCGACGGTCTGGAGCTCGCGGTCGAGCGCGGCCAGGGCGGTGGCGAGGCGGTTGCGGAGGACGAGGTTCTGCGTGCCGCGGCCGAACAGCCCGGAGTGCCAGTGGAGCGTCGGGATCATCGACCGCGGGATCTCCTGGCCGGGCGGCATCAGCAGCGCGGTGCAGTTCAGGGACTCGCCGCCGTCGTAGTGCGGCGACGCGATCAGCGAGCCGAAGCCCTGGAGGTAGAAGTGGGCGGGGTCGGCGGGGGCGAGGCGGGCGGGGAGGTCGTCGATCACGACCGGGCGGTTGCCGTAGAGGATCTCGCCGAGCAGGCCGCCGGAAAGTTTCGGGAGGCGGTCGCGCTGGGTCCAGGGGTTCAAGTCCTCGGTGAAGCGGGAGGAGCGGGTGACGAGGTAGAACGGCGGTTCCACGTCGCGGCGGGAGACGGCGACGTAGTCGTGGATCGGCATGAGCTCGCCGATGTTCTCCCAGTAGATCGTGACGAGTTCCTCGGGGTCGGTGACGCCGGAGATCGCGCGCATGGTGCGGTCGACGATCTCGAGCTCCTCCTGCCAGGTGCGCCGGGACATCTGCATCGGGCGGATGGTAACGGGGGCGGGGGGTGGGGCGGTAGCGCGGGGGAAGGGGCGCAGATCACGGCGGGTGGCGCGTGGGGGTTCGCGAAACCGCAAGCGGCCGTTTGCGCGGAGCGTGGGAACACGCGGTTCGCGTGTCGGGTTCCGTCCGCTGAAGCGCACCCCACGAATCGGAAGGGCGTCTTAGGCGCGGCGGTGGCGGCGGAGCAGGGTTGCCAGGCCGCAGGCGGCGAGGGTCAGGGCGCCGGCAGGCTCGGGGACGACATTGTCGTAAGCGACGCCGTCATAAACGCCGCGGGTGTCGGCGATTGTGGCCTGGCGGAGGAGGATGATCAGGTTGCCGTTGCTGTCGGTGGTCGCGTCGTCGAGAGGGATGTAGTAACGGGTGTCACCGCCGGTCGGCGGGGTGATCGGGGCGCCGAGGCCGCCGTTGGCGGTGTTGACGGGGGTCAGGCCGGTGCCGCCGTTGGGCGGGTCGCGGAACGTGTCGAAGTTCGCGCCGCCGTCGGTGCTGACGTCGATCGCCCACTCGTTGCCGACGGTGTTCTCGGGCTTGCCGATGAAGTAGAGGCGGAGGCCGCCGTAAGTCGAGTTTGGGGTCAGGCCGGAGATCGTGGTGCGGATGGTCGGGGCGGTCTCGCCGGTGTTAGCCTCGTAGGCGGTGGCGCCGAAGGCGACGCCGGCGGGGCCGGTGGAGCGGAGGCCCCAGAGGTTGTTGGTGCCGGTGTTGCTGGCGTCGACGGAGAACCAGTCGGTCGGAGAGTTGTTCGAGTGGTTGACGGTGTTGCCGCCAGCGCCACCGGCTGCATCGACGTAGACCAGGGCGGCGTGGGCCGAGCTGGCGGCAAGGCCGAGCAGACTGGCGACGGCGAACGACAACGTGCGGGGGGTACCGTCCTTCGACATGCTTACTCTCCTTTAACGCAGCCTCTCCGAAATCATTACAAACGTAAACCACGACCGTTTGCCGGTCAAAACGAAACCGGGGTTCGGGAAAGGCGGCCGTGGTCCGATCGGTAAAGTGGGCCGCTTATAGGGCGGCGAAGTTGCGGAGGATCGTCAGGCCGACCTTCTGGCTCTTCTCGGGGTGGAACTGGGTGGCCATCACGTTGTCCTTGCGGACGCTGCTGACGAACGGACGGCCGTAATCGGTGGTGGTGGCGATCACGGCGGGGTCGTCGGGGACGACGTGGTAGCCGTGGACGAAGTAGACGCTGGCGGCGTCGGGGAGGTCGCGGAAGAGTGGGCTGGGGTGCTCGTGGCGGAGCTGGTTCCAGCCCATGTGGGGCACTTTGAGGCCCATGGACTGGTCGACGTCGAAGCGGACGCAGCGGCCCTTGAGGACGTGGAGCCCTTCGTGCTCGCCGTCCTCGTAGCCGACGCCGAAGAGCATTTGCAGGCCTAAGCAGATGCCCAGAAAGGGTTTGCCCGCCTGGATGTGCTCCAGGATCGGGGGGGCGAGGTGCTGGTCTCGGAGCGTGCGGACCGCGTCGGCGAACGCGCCGACGCCGGGGAGGACGACGTGGTCGGCGCGGCGGATCTCTTCGGGGGTGGAGATGATGTTGGCGGTGACGCCGACAGATTCGAAGGCCTTCTGCACGGAACGCAGATTGGCCATACCGTAGTCGATGATTCCGAGCATCTGTGATCTTCGTAAGGTGTGCTTCAGCACAACAGCTGGGGCGGAAAACAGAAGCGGTCGACCGGCGATGGTCGACCGCTCCGTATTCTAGCGTAATCGGCGTGCTGAAGCACACCCTACCGGCAAGACGGTGGTCACGGGTGTTAGCTGACTTGGACGACGATCTCGACGCGGCGGCTGGCATCCTTGTTCTTCTTGGGCTTGTTGGGGCCGAAGGAGCGGAGGTCGACCTTTTTCGGGTCGACGCCCTTGGTGGTCAGGTAACGGCGGACGGCGTTGGCGCGGGCGGCGGCGAGGTCCCAGTTGTCCTCCCAGGTGCCCTTGGTCTTCGTGATAGGGTCGGCGTCGGTGTGGCCGTCGACGTAGATCGTCTTGGTCGCGTAATCCTTCTTGATGGCGGAGACGATCTTGTCGAGCGTGGGCTGGGCGGAGGTCTTGATGACGGCCTTGCCGGGCTCGAAGAGGACCTCGCCGGGGAGGTTGACGGTCAGGGTGCCGCGGGCCTTGTCGTAGGTGGCCTCGATGCCGGCTAGGTTCGGGTCGGCGGGGCCGGCGGGCTGGCCGGCGGTCGGGGCGGGGGCGGCCTTGAGCTGGCCCTCGAGCTCCGCGATGCGGGCCTGCATGGCACCGAGGGCGGCGGGGTCGGGGGCTTGGGCGAGGCGGCCTTCGGTGTCGGTCAGGCGGCTGCTCTTGTCGTTGAGGTCTGCCTGGAGCTTGCGGTTCTGCTCGTGCAGGGCGAGGTTCTCGTCGTGCATCTTGTTCTGGCAGCCGGTGGCGAGCAGGGTAGCGCCGCAGACGAGGGTGGCGGCGAAGGTACGGAAGGCGGGCATGTCGATTCCTTTCGATTGGATGGAGCCGCGTCTCCACACGGCTGGGTCGGGTTCAATTTATGGAGGGCGGGAATTGGGTCAAGGGTGGGTGGGCAGTTTTTGCGCTACGGCGTCGTCGAGTCGGTGGTGGTGGGCGCTTCGGTCTTGGCGATAACGGGGAAGGCGTTGGCGGCGGAAGGGATGGTCGCTTCCTTGGTCTGAAGCATGCTCGCCTTGTTCTTCATTTCGGCGACCTCGCGCTCCATCCGGGCGGCGCGGTTGCGGTCGCGGAGGTCGCGGATCTGGCGGACGGTCTTGAAGATCGTGCCGATCAGCCACCAGGCGAAGACGCTGAGCGCGGCGGTCGCGAGCAGGACGTTCAGCAGGAGCGGGCGGGTGTAGGTCTTCAGGAACGGGAAGTCGATCGACGGGTCGATCGTCGCGTTCCAGTTGCGGTTGACGAAGAAGATCACGTAGAGCGCGGCGACGGCGAACGCGGTGATCTTCGTCCAGATCTTGATCTTGAGCCAGAGGTTGTTCATGAGGGGTTGTGCCCCGTTATACCGCGCCGGGCGCGCGGGGGTTTAGGGCGCGCGGTGGAAGAGGATCTGGGCGAGGGCTGTCATCCCGGGGCGCAGGTACAGGGCGACGGGGCAGTAGTAGATCATCACGAAGGCGGTGCCCAGGCTGAGGTAGGGGCCGTAGGGAAGCTCGCGGCGCTTGCCGACGATCAGCATGTAGATCGCGAGGGCGAGGCCGAAGAACGGGGCGGCGAAGAAGGCGACGGTGGCGGCGCCCGCGCCGACGACGGCGCCGACGCCGAACATCAGGTCGACGTCGCCCATGCCCATGGCCTCACGGCCGAAGGCGAGGGAGCCGAGGATGCGGGTCAGCCAGACGGTGAACGCGCCGACGAGGCCGCCCAGGAGGGAGCCGAGGAGGCCGCCGAGCCAGTGGTGATTGCGGACGATGCCGGCGAGCTTTGCGCCGGCGTCGGGAAACACGATGGTCGGGGTGGCGGCGAGGAGGGCGAGGGCGATCGGCGGGAGGAGGAAGGTCATCTCCTTGCGGATCTCGGCGCGGATCATCGCCTTCGTGAACTCTTGAACGACGGGCTGGGGGTTCTTGGCGTGCTCGGCGTCGTCCTCCCGCTTCCGGCGTGCGGCTTCCTCGGCGTCGCGGGTTTTGGCGGCGGCCTGGGCGCGGGAGAGGGATTGCTGTTGTTCGGGGGTGAGAGGACGGCGGTAATTGTCGATCCAGCGGCGGACCAGGCGGGCGATCGCGCCGTGCGCGGGCTTTTCGGGCGGCGGGTCCTTCTCGATCTCCAGGGCGGGCCAGCCCTTATCAAAGCTGCGGGCCAGGCGGCCGGTGTAGAGGAGGGCGAGGCTGATCAGGAGGCCTAAGGTTGCGCCGACGGTGAGGGCGGCGACGGTGCCGCTCTGGACGCTCAGCGCGCCGGGCTCGCGGGGGCGGTCGAGGATCGTGTGGTAGAGCAGGCCGAAGATCGTCAGGACGATCGGGATCGACTGCGGGATGAAGTAGAGCTTGCCGTCGATCAGGCTGGCGGCGAGGAGGCAGGAGACGGTGAAGACGGCGAGGAGGTACTGGGGCCAGTGCGCGGCGATGGTCTGGACGTGGATGGCGCGCGGGTCCGGCTCGCCGAGGCGGTTGACGCCGTCGACGATCCAGCACGGGCCGAGGTGGAGGATGTAGAAGGCGACGTAGTAGAGGACGAAGAGCAGGCCGGTGATCAGCTCGACCGTGGGGTATTCGGCGGAGATGGGGGTGTGGCAGTAGCGGCAGCGGCCGCGGAGGGCGAGCCATCCGAAGACGGGGACGTTGTCGTACCAGGCGAGGCGGGTCTCGCAGATCGGACAGCGGGACGGGGGTGTCACCAGCGACTCGTTGCGCGGCAACCGCCAAACGACGACGTTCAGGAAGCTCCCCACGCACGCGCCCAAGGCGAAGAAAAACAGGATGTAGAACGCGTGCGGCATCGGGGGTCGGACGGAGCCGCGGGGGCGGCGGTTCACGGGCTGGTAGCCCGTGCTACAGGAGGCGGACGATATACACCACCGCGTCTTCCACCGAAAGGTTCGTCACGTCCAGTTCGGCGGTCATGACGCTGCGGTAGACGGGTTCGCGGTGGGCGAGGAGTTGTTCGATCTCTTCGAGGGTGCCGGCTAGGCCGGTCAGGCTGGGGCGGGTCAGGCTGGTGGCTTCGTCGGCCTGGATGCGGCGGTGGAGCTCTTCGGGGTCGCACTTGAGGTAGATGATCTTGTGACCCCCCTGCGTGAGGGCCTGACGGTTCTCGTCGCGGAGGACGGCGCCTCCGCCGAGGGAGATGACGACGTCGGGGAGCTGGCTGACCTCGCGGACGACCTCGGTCTCGAGGTCGCGGAAGCGCTGTTCGCCGTCCTGCTCGAAGATCTCCTTGATCGACTTGCCGGCCTTCTTGACGACCAGCGGGTCGGTGTCGACGTGGGTCTGCCAGAGCCGCCCGGCCAGCTTCTGGCCGATGGTCGTCTTCCCGCTCCCGCGATAGCCGATCAGGACGATGCTCATGTGGTGGGATTATCGGTCGGATGGGAAGGGGCGATCAAGAATCAGTGGGGTGATGGGGTGGGCAGGCCTCTACTCCCCACCTCCCTATCCCCCTATCTCCCCATCGATCCTGTCCCCTTCCCCCGATTGACAATTCCGCCACGCGCACCGACAACACGGGGTTATGCCGCAAGACAAGTCGTTGACGTCGGAGAAGAAGCCGGGCGGGCCTGCGTGGAAGCGGGTTTTGCTCAAGATCTCGGGGGAGGGGATGTGTCACGAGGGGGGGTTCGGGATCGAGGCGGGGGAGCTGGAGAACATCGCCCAGCAGTGCGTGGACGTCTGCAAAATGGGGGTCGAGCTGGCGATCGTGGTCGGCGGGGGGAACTTCATCCGCGGGGCGACGTTCGCGGAGGACGGGCACATCAAGCGGGCGACGGCGGACTACATGGGGATGCTGGCGACGATCCTCAACGCGCTGGCGCTGCAGGAGACGATGGAGAAGTTCGGCCAGCCGACGCGGGTGCAGTCGGCGATCAGCGTGTACAACGTGGCCGAGCCGTTCATCCGGCGGCGTGCGATACGGCATCTGGAGAAGGGTCGCGCGGTGATCCTGGCGGCGGGGACGGGCAACCCGTTCTTCACGACCGACACGTGCGCGGCGCTGCGGGCGACCGAGCTCGAGGTGGACGTGCTGCTGAAGGCGACCAAGGTCGACGGGATCTACGACAAGGACCCGAAGAAGAACCCCGACGCTAAGCTCTACCGCCACGTGACGTACGAGGAGGTCCACCAGAAGCAGCTCCGCGTGATGGACCTGACGGCGGTCACGCTTTGCATGGAGCGGAAGATCCCGCTGGTCGTGTTCAACCTGAAGCGGGAGGGGAACATCGCCCGGGTGCTGCGGGGCGAAGACGTCGGGACGCGGATCACGCCGACCGAGGACGGGCAGCCCCCGCTGAACGAGACGGCGTTCGCGAAGCCGGTGAAATAGGGTAGGATTGCGGGATGGGGGGTTGCGGATCGAAGGACTCTCTGACGACGGACGCGAGCCATGCCCATCGACGACATTCTGTTCGACTGTGAAGCGCACATGGAGAAGGCCGTGGAGCACCTGCGGCACGAGCTGCGGGGGATCCGGACGGGGCGGGCGACGCCCGCGCTGGTCGAGCACGTGATGGTGATGTACTACGACACGCCGACGCCGCTGAAGTCGATCGCCTCGATCTCGGTGCCCGAGGCGATGCAGATCCTGATCAAGCCGTTCAGCCCACAGGATCTGAAGGCGATCGAGCGGGGGATCAGCGACAGCAAGATCAACCTGACGCCGCACAGCGACGGGAAGCAGATCCGGCTGTCACTACCGCCGATGAGCCAGGAGACGCGCCTGAAGATGGTCGGACAGGTCAAGCAGATGGCGGAGACGGCGAAGATCGCTATCCGCAACGCCCGCCGGGACGCGAACAAGCTGGTCGAGACCGAGGAGAAGGGCGGGGTGATGACCGAGGACGAGGCGGAGAAGGCGAAGGAAGACGTGCAGGAGCTGACCAAGCGGTTCGAGGCGCTGACGGACGAGGTGGTGGAGAAGAAGCGGAAAGAGGTCATGGACGTGTAGCCCTCGCTGCGGGAAACCCGAAGCGCGAAACCAGAAACTCGAATCAATGACGAAGCCCGAATGACGAATGGTCATTCGGGCTTCGGCGTATTGGGGGAGGTGGTAAATTGTGGGGATGGCGGGAACCGTAGTGAATTGTCTGGCGATCGGAGTAGGGGCTCTGCTGATGCTAGTCGCGCTAGGGTCTTCGATGATCACGACGACCGGGGACTACCGAGGCGTGCTGACGGCGGCGGCGGTTTGTGGGGCGCTGGCGGCGGCCTGTTTTGCCGTACCGATCCGGCGGGGGCCCGCGGGTTGGCGCGTCGCCGCGCTGGTGCTCGGTTCCCCCCTGTTGTACGTGTGGGCAGAGCTGCTGCGGCGCGGGCCTTACGTGTTGTGGCCGTGACGGGTGCATTGGTTGCGGGTGAGGTGGCGGATGATGTTGGCGACACGGCTCAGGGACGTGACGGGGGCGACCGAAGTGGTCGACGTCGACTGCGCGTACCTGGCGTGCGGGTACAACCTGCGGACGTTGCCGGTGGCGGGGGTTTGTCCGGAGTGCGCGACGGCGGTGGAGCAGTCGCTTCGGGGGGATCGGCTGGTGAACGACGATCCGGCGCGGTTGCGAAGGCTGACTTGGGGCGCGGGATGGGTGGCGGGGGTGGCGTGCGCCCTGGCGGCGCTCACGGTGGCGTGGGCGTGGTGGTACTTGCACCTGGTGTTGGCTCAGGTGCCGGTGTCGCCGCTCGCGGCGCGGCTGATCGACCTGCTGGGGTACGCGTTTGGCGTACTTTACGCGGCGCAGGTGGTGGGCGTTTTCGGCTTGACGGCGCCCGGGCGGCGGCACGCGGCGGCGGAGCGCGCGGCGCGGCTGCTCGCGCTGACCGCGTTGATCCTTCAAGTGTTCGGGATGGCCTGGCCTCAGGTCGACGGGCTAGACCTGGTTTACCCGGTCGTGAACGCGGCGGCCGGGGTGGTGGTGCTCGCCGTCGTCCGGCGTCACGTCCGGCGGATCCCGCGGCCGGGGCTGGCGCGGGCGGTTACCGTCCTGACGGTCGCGTTCGCGGGCCTCTCGGCCCTGTCGCTCGCCGTGGCCGTCATGATGCGATTCGCTTTCTCGCAGTCCATGCCGTGGCTGCGGTGGATCTGGCCCGCGAACTCGGTCGGGCACGCCCTGTACTTCGTCCTGTCGGCGGTGGTGTCGATCCGAGTGTTCCGCGCGTTCCGGCGCGTGTCGCGCGATGCGGCGGGGCGGGGGGCGGCGTTGGTGGCACCGGAGCGCGGCCCTGCGGGCGCGCCGCAGGACGAAGGAGGCGCGTAGGCGGTCAACGCTTCGGGATCTCGGAGAACTCGCGCTGGTAATCGGTGTCGAGGACGCGGTCGGACTCGCGGCGGATGCGGGCGGCCTCCTCGGTCAGCGCGTCGAAGGTTTTCGGCTCGGTTCCGAGGCCGGTGGCGAGCTCGGCGAGGGCGGGGGCGATCTTGTCGCAGGTGGCGTTGACCTCCTGCAGTTCCTTGGTCGCCTGGTTGCTCAGGCCGCGCTTGCGGTAGGCCTTCTGGCGGATCATGCCGGGGACGCGCGAGTTGATGTCGGGGATCTCGCGGTAGAAGACCTCGAAGGTGTTGGCGTCCTTGTCGATCTCGCCGAGCCGCTTGCTGATGACGCGGAGGGCCTCGGCGGTGGTCTTGCGGGACTGCTCGGTCAACTCCTTGCGCAGGGCGGCGGCCTTTTCGTTCGAGCCGGTGGCGGCAATCTCGACCCCCTCGACGGTGGCGAGCGGCTTGAACAGGGCGGCGATCGGCACAAGCGTTTTGCCCGCGCGGGCGGCCTTCAGCTTGGGCTCCATTGCGGCCAGCTCGTCGGCCAGCATCGCGGCGAACGCGCGCTTGCGGTTCTCGGCGGGGAGGATGTCGATCGGCTCGGGCCGCTGGCCCTTCGGCGTGGACTTGGGCGAATAGGCGAGCGCCTTCGACTGCTTCACGAGCGCCTCGTGGGCGGCGGCGATCGCCTTGGCCTTGGGATCGGCCGCCTCCTTGGCGGCGGAGGCGTAGGACTCGGCGGCCATCGTGCCGGCCTTCTGCTGCAGGTGGCACTCGGCTTTCAGCATGTACAACTGCGACCGGTCGACCGACTGCGCGGCGGCGCCCCGGAGCTGGAGGCTGGCGGCGATCTTCTGGAGGGCCTGGGGGTACTGGCCTTCCTTGACCAAGGCCTGGATCTCGTCGGTGGTCGCGGTCTGTGCTGTGGCGGAGGGCGAAGCGAGCGAGGCGGCAAACAGGAAGGCGAGCAGGTAGTATCGCATGGTGTGAGTCCTCCCGCCGCATTAGACGCCCGGCGGCGGGCGGATGTAAAGGGGAATCTGCGGCGCCGGGCGCGGCGGACGAAGGTAGCGACATGATACACCGAGGAACGTGGGCCGGCTTGGCCCTCATGCTGTTGGCACTCCCCGGGAGGGCGGAGGATCTCGCGGCGGTGCTGCAAGGCGTCGCCGCGGTCGCCGCGCCCGGGCTGCCGGGGAGCGTGTGCGCCCTGTCGGAGCAGGCGTTCGTGGTGGTGGACGGGCCGGCGGGCGGGGGCGTGCGGCAGCCGGTGGTCGCGGCGGCGCGGCACGGGAAAGGGCGGGCGGTGCTGTTCGGGCACGACGGGTACTTCAAGCCGGACGCGCTGCGGCAGGCGGACACGACCCCCCTGCTGATGAACCTGATCCGCTGGGCCGCGCCGGCGGCCGGGGACGGGGCGGCGGCCGAACCGCGCGTGGGCGTGGTGGGGTTGCCGGCGCTGGCGGCGTACCTGAATGAGAAGGGCGCGGACGCGGTGGCGGTGGACGGAGCGGCGGTCGTGGCGGCGACGGATCCTGACGCCGGGTACCGCGTGCTGCTCCTGCCGCCGGGGACGCCGCGGACGCAGGCCGATGCGGACGCGCTGCGGCGGTATGTGGAGGGGGGCAGGGCGGCGTTCTTCGCGCAGACGGGGTGGGGGTGGCTGCAACTGAACCCCGGGAAGTCGCTGTCGGACGATTTGCCGCTGAACCGGCTGCTGGCGCCGATGGGGCTGGCGCTGGCGGACGGGCAGATCGAGAAGCGGGCGGACGGGGTGTTGCCGGTTTCGAAGACGCCGCCGGCCACGGTTCACGCGCGGGCGGCGGTCGACCTGCTGTTGTCGTCGACGGACGTGAAGGACCCGCAACTGCTGAGGGATCGGAAGGACGACCTGGCACAGGCGGCGGCGACGGTGATGTACGCGTCGCGCGCGGCGCCGGCGGAATCGGCGGTGGTGCGGACGCTGCGCGAGGTGGCGGCCCGGCGGCGGAACGTGCCGCTGCCGTCGCCGGCCAGGCCGCTGCGGCAGACGACCGACGCGCTGGCGCGGGTGCTGTTGAGCGTGCAGTTGCGGGATCTCGAGCGGACGCCGGTCGATCAGGTGACGGCGCACCCGTCGGCGGCACTGTTCCCCGGGGCGGTGCCGGCGGAGGCGGAGCGGGTGACGCGGACGGTGGCGGTCGATTTGCGCGTGCCGCGGTGGCGGTCGACGGGGCTGTACGCGGCGCCGGGCGAGGTGGTGACGGTCACCGTACCGGAGGGGGCGGTGGGCAAGGGGTTGTTCGTGCGGATCGGGCCGCACACGGATCGGACGTACCACCTCGCGTCGTGGCGCCGCGCGCCGGAGATCTCGAAATCGTTCCGGCTGACCGGCGCGGTGACGAAGGTCGCGAGCCCGTTCGGCGGGCTGCTGTACGTGGAGGTGCCGCAGTCGCGGTCGGACGAGTCGGTGCCGGTGATGTTCGCGAACGCGGTGCCCGCGCCGCTGTTCGAACTGGGGAAGACGACGCCGCAGCAGTGGCGGGAGTCGGTGCGGAGCCGGCCGGCACCGTGGGCGGAGTTGGCGACGAGCAAGATGGTGATCACGCTGAAGTCGGAGGCGGTGCGGGCGCTGGAGGACCCGACGGCGGTCATGGAGCACTGGGATCGGGTGATGGACGCGTGCGCGACCCTGGCGGGGCGGCCGGTCGAGCGGCAGAGCCCGGAGCGGATCGTATCGGACGCGGACATCTCCGCGGGGTACATGCACTCGGGGTACCCGATCATGACCGGGCTGGACGTGACGACCGTGTTCGCCGATTTGCCGCGGCTGCGGACGGTCGACCACGGGTGGGGCTTTTACCACGAGGTCGGGCACAACCATCAGAGCCCGGACTGGACGTTCGCCGGGACGACCGAGGTGACGGTCAACTTGTTCACGATGTACGTGCTGGAGACCGTGTGCGACGTGCCGCGGGCCGAGGCGGCGCGGCGGGCGCTGACGGAGCCGGCCGAGCGGATCAAGCGGTACCTGGCCAAGCCGGACTTCGAGGCGTGGAAGGCCGACCCGTTCCTCGCGCTGGCGATGTACACACAACTGCGCGAGGCGTTCGGGTGGGAGCCGTACCGGAAGGTGTTTGCCGAGTACCGCGGGCTGGCGCCGGCCGAGAAACCACGCACGGAGCAGGAGAAGCGGGATCAGTGGATGGTGCGGATGTCGCGGGCGGTCGGAAAGAACCTGGGGCCGTTCTTCGAAGCATGGGGCGTGCCGACGACCGAGGCGGCGCGGCGAAGCGTCGAGACGCTGCCCGGGTGGATGCCGGCGGAGATGGCCGGCGCGGTGTCGCCTCAGGGGCAGTAACAGGCGGTTGAACCGAATGTCGCAAGCCGCACCCCTCATCCTCGCGGTCGGAGAGATCCTCTGGGACCTGCTGCCCGCCGGGCGGCAGTTGGGCGGCGCGCCGGCGAACTTCGCGTACCACGCCGGCCAGCTCGGCGCAGACGCGCGGGTCGTCTCCGCGGTCGGCGACGACGGTTTGGGGCGGGAGATGCTCGCGGAGCTGCGCGGGCGGGGCGTGGACACGGCGCTGATCACGGTCGGCGCGGGCCGGCCGACCGGCACCGTGTCCGTGTCGGTGGCCGCCGGGCAGCCCGCATATACGATCCACGAGGGCGTGGCGTGGGACGCCCTGCCGCCCCCGACGCCGGCCCTGCGGGACCTGGCGCGGCGGGCCGACTGCGTCTGCTTCGGCACGCTGGCCCAGCGGTCGATCATGTCCCGGCGGACGATCGCCGAGATTCTGGCCGCCAGCCCCCCGGACGCGCTGCGCGTGCTCGAGGTGAACCTCCGCCAGCGCTTCTACGATCGGCCGACGGTCGAGGCGTCGCTGGTCCTCGCCGGCGTGCTGAAGATCAACGACCAGGAGCTACCCGTGGTCGGGAAGCTCCTCGACGTGACGGGGCCGACGCCGGCGGGGTTGTTCGAACGATTCCCCGGCCTCCGCCTGATCGCGCTGACCCGCGGCGGGCGCGGGTCGATCTTGTACGCACCGGACGGCACCGTGCACGAGCATCCGGGCCACCCGGTCGACGACGTGGTCGACACGATCGGCGCGGGGGACGCGTTCACGGCGGCCCTGGCGGTCGGGCTGCTCCGCGGGGTGCCGCTGGGGGAGATCAACGACCGGGCGAACCGGCTGGCGGCGTACGTCTGCACGCGGCCGGGCGCGACGCCGCCGATCCCGCCGGAACTGCGGGCGCAGGTCGCCGGGTAGGCTGTTCAGCCCCCCTCCCCCCCTTGCCGATAACGACAAGGGCGGCGCGCTTCGGCCGCCGCCCGCACCCGCCCCGTTAGTCCCGGAATTGGAGGCTCGCGCGTGAAAGGCATCCCGATCGGTCAGTTGCTCGTCGAGCAAGGCGTCCTCACCGCCGAGCAGGTCCGCCACATCCTCAAGGTGCAGAAGGCGTCGCACCGCCCGTTCGGCGACCTGGCCGAGCGGCTGTACGGCATCGCGCCCGAGGCCGTCGAGGACGCGTGGGTCGAGCAGTACATCCGCACGGTCGGCCTCGTCGATCTGAACGACGTCAGGTTCGACGCCGACTGCCTGCGCGTGATCAACCGCCGGCAGGCGTGGCAGTTCCACCTGCTCCCCGCCCACCGCGAGGGCGACCACCTGCACGCCGCGACCGACGCGGAGAACCTGATCCGGGCGGTCAACTTCAGCAGCCGGCGGATCGACGAGGCGGTCTACTTCCTCGTCGCCGACCGCGACCAGCTCCGGACGTTCCTGATGCGGCACTACCCGGTGCCCGAGCACATCGCGCAGTTCGCCGAGAAGCTGTAGGCCAGGCCGCCGACGTTCCGCCCCCGTTTCCGGTATCCTTAGCGGTCGCGGCCCACCCCGCGCCCGATGTCCGACTCACCCCGCCCGCCATCCCGCGTGCCGTTCACCGCCCGGCGGTTCCACCCCCGCGACCGGCGGATGGACGCGCTCGCGCGGTACGGCGTCGCGGTGCTCGCGATCGGCGCGACGCTGGTCGCCAAGCTCGCGCTCCGCCCGCTGCTCGAGACCGGCATCGAGCACGAGGCCCCGTTCATGCTCTCGCTCGCGGCAGTCATGGTCTCCGGCTGGTACGGGGGGCTCGGGCCGGGGTTGGTCGCGACCGGACTGGCGGCGGCGATCGGGGATTACTTCTTCATGGACCCGACGTACCACCTCGGGGTCGTCAACCGCGCGCAGCAGCTGCGGCTGATGATCTTCATCGCCGAGGGGACGGTCGTCAGCGTACTGTGCCAGACGCTCGACACCGCCCGGCGGCGGGCCGAGGCCAACGAGACCGAGGCCCGCAACCTCCAGCGCGAGCTGCTCGATACGACCGACACCGAACAGCGGCGGATCGGGCACGACTTGCACGACGGGCTCGGCCAGCACCTGACCGGCATCGCGTTCATGTCGAAGCTGATCGAGCAGCGGCTGGCCGCCCGGGGCGTGCCCGAGGCGGACGAGGCCCGGCGGATCTCCGGGCTCGTCAACAAGGCGATCGGGTGGACGCGCGACCTCGCCCGCGGCCTCGCGCCGGTCGACCTCGACCAGGAGGAGGGGCTGGTCTCGGCCCTGCGCCAGCTGACCGAGGGGACCGCCGAGATGTTCGGCGCCCCCTGCCGCCTCGAGACCGCCGGCGACGTGCGGTTTCGCAACCCGACCGTTGCGATCCACCTCTACCGGGTGGCGCAGGAGGCGGTGAACAACGCGATCAAGCACGCGCAGGCGAAGGAGGTCGTCGTCCGCCTGATCCGCGACGCGCGGGGTTTGACCGTGTCGGTCGAGGACGACGGCCGCGGCTTCGACTTGGCGGCGGCGGCCGTGCAATCCGGCGGCATGGGTTTGCGAATCATGCGGTACCGCGCGAGAATGATCGCCGGGACGCTCGACGTGCGTCGCCGGGCGGGCGGCGGGACCGCCGTCACCTGCTCCTGCCCGCTCGCCGCACCGCCGTCGGCCGCCGTCGCCCCCCGTGAGGAACCCGTAGATGCCCAACACGCTCAACAGCAAGCCGTCGTCGGACGCGAAGACCGGTAAGGCCCGCGTCCTGTTGGTCGACGACCACCCGATCGTCCGCCAGGGGCTGGGCCAGTTGATCAACGAGGAGCCCGACCTCGCGATCGTCGCCGAGGCGGAGGACTTCCCGCAGGCGTTGGCCGCGGTCGACGCGTCCCAGCCGGACGTCGCGATCGTCGACATCTCGCTGAAGGATCGTAGCGGGATCGAGCTGATCAAGGAGATCCGCGCGAAGCGCCCCGAGCTGCCGATCCTCGTCCTGTCGATGCACGACGAGTCGCTGCACGCCGAGCGCGTGCTGCGCGCCGGGGCGAAGGGGTACATCATGAAGCAGGAGGCGACCGAGCAGGTAATGAACGCGATCCGCCGCGTCCTGCGCGGCGAGGTCTACCTGTCCGACCGCATGGCGAGCCGGATGGTCAACCGCCTGGTCACCGGGCCGCAGAACGCCGGCGGGTCGCCGATCGAGCGGCTGAGCGACCGCGAGTTCGAGGTGTTTCAAATGATCGGCAACGGCGTGGGGCCGAGCGAGATCGCGGAGAAGCTCGGGCTGTCGGTGAAGACGGTGGAGACGCACCGGGAGCGGATCAAGGAGAAGCTGAACCTTGCGAGCGGGAGTGAGCTGATCCGGTACGCGATGCAGTACGTGATGGACGAGGTGCGGGAGAAGAGGTAGGGCGGGCGCGTGGACGGCCGACGGGTCGAGGTCCCAGCGGGCTGGGAGCGCGCTCCCTCTCCCAAGGCCGCCATCTACCGTCCCCCGCCGATCGGGACTTCGGGCGAGGGCGAGGGCGGTGGTGAGGGGTCGATCGGCCCGATGCGCAAGCCGTTCTCGAAGACGCCCCGCACCCCATCCCTCTCCCCGCCGCGTTCACCCCGGACGCCAACGGGGAACGACCGTCGCGGCTGGGAGAGGGGGCCGGATTACGCGGCCACCGTATCGTGGCGCTCGGCTGCGGCGGTGTTTTTGGTCTCGGTCACGACGACGGCGTCGGTTCGACGCCGCTGGCGGTTTGAGCCCAGCACGGCCTCGGCGAGGGCGTCGCCGGCGACCTCGTAGACGCGGACGACGGCGCTGGCGCCTTCGGCCCGGAGCTTCTGCTCGTGGGCGGCGTCGTCGGCGGTCGCGATGACGGCGGCGTGCGGGGCGACGGCCTTGCAGATCCGCACGAGGCCGACGTTGTCGACGCCCTTGAGCAGCAGGTCGGGGATCGACGAGATCACGTACTTCGCGTGCGAGATGTGGGCGTGCTTCAGCGTCTCCATCGAGCCGATGTCGCCGAACATCCCCGCCACCCCGCGGGCCTTGAGCTCGTCGAGCGTCACCGGGTTGAAGTCGATCACGAGCACGGTCTTCAAAAGCTCGGGCTGCTTCTGCTCGAGCGAGTCGACCAGCGCGCGGGCCGCCCGGTGGAAGCCGAGCAGGACGATGTCGCGCGAGTGGCCGCCGGTGGCCGCGTCCGCCGATCCGCCGGCCTGCTCCTTCCCGCCGGTCAGCCGGTCGAACAGCATGAACAGCGGGTGGCTGTAGCGGATCGCGTACGACGACAGCACGGCCATCACGGCCATCGCGTAGAGCACGACCGCGACCGTGCCCTCGCCGATGTGCTTGTACGTCACGCCGAGGCTGGCGATCACCAGCGAGAACTCGGAGATCTGGGCGAGGTTGACGCTGGTCACGAACGCCGCTCGGCGGCCGCCGCCGGTCCACAGCACGAGCGGGTAGATCGACAGGAAGCGGCTGGCGAACACGAACGCGACGATCCCGAGCACCGGGAGCACCAGGCCCCAGCTCGGGGCGGTGATCTTCATGCCCAGCGACACGAAGAACAGCGTCAGGAAGAAGTCGCGGAGCGGGAGCGTTTTGGCGGTCACGTGGACGCTGTACGGGAACGCCGCGATCGACAGCCCCGCGACCAGCGCGCCCATCTCCTTCGACAGGCCGAGCGCGCCGGCGGTCGCGGCGACGCCGGCGCACCAGCCGATCGACACGGCCAGCACCATCTCCGGGTTCTTCGCGATCGAGCCGAACACGCGGTTGAGCACGTACCGGCTGACGAGCAGGCCGGCGATCAGCAGGCCGGCGGTGCCGGCGACGGCCTTGAGGATCGGGCCGAGCGTCGGGTTGGCGAAGTTCGGCTGGAGCGCGAGGACGAAGATCGCGTAGACGTCCTGGATGACGAGGATGCCGAGCGTCAGGCGGCCGGGGAGCGTGTCGAGCTCGCCCTTGTCGTAGAGCAGCTTGACGACGATCGCGGTGCTGGACAGGCCGCACATCAGCGCGAGGTAGAGGCCGTCGCTGTTGTTGCCGGACAGGCCCATCCCGAACAGCGCGAACACGCCGGCGCCCAGCGCAGCGCAGATCAGGAACTGGCCGAACCCGGCGACCAGCAGCTGGCGGCCGGCGGCCATCACTTCCTTGACGTTCAGCTCCAGCCCGATGATGAACAGCAGGAGGATCAACCCCAGCTCGGAGATGATCTCGATGCCCCCCTGCTGGACCAGGTTGTAGCCGAGCGGGCCGACGACCGCCCCGGCGATCAGGTAGCCGAGCAGGATCGGCTGGCGCAGCCAGTGGGCGATCAGCCCGAGGACGGTCGCGGCGATCACGGCGACGCCGATGTCGGCGAGCAGGTGGTGGTTGGCGGACGCCAGGAGCGTCGTACCCAGGTTGGCCAGCATGGGGTGGAACGGCATTCTTCTTCTCCTGAGCTCTTCTCTGTGGTCGGCAGGGGCGCTACGCCCCGGGTGTACAGCGGCCGGCTGCGGTGCGATCCCCTCCCCGCGGTTTATCGACCGCCCGGCGCGCGACCGTTAGCCGTGTAGGGGTTTCACCGGACGTGACGCCTTTGATGCCCGTGTAGCGGGCGTCCGGTGGCGACGATGGACGGGTGCGCGGGTTCTGCGCGCTCGGTGCGCATCGCGGGGCCGGTTGTACCCCGGTTGCCTGTTTTTCGCACAGGCCCTCATCAGGCCCGTCCGGTAAAACGGCCCGCCGCGGGGCTTGCGGGACTCGGCACAACCTTTGCGTTTGCCGACGTTCGGAGCTCGGCGGGATCGCACCCGCCGTCATTCGCGAGTCCATCTCTGGAGCAGTGTCCAATCGGCCGAGCGTCTCGGCCCGGGTCTCTTACGTCCCCGATCAGTGGGAAGGCAGGCATTTATGGTGTCGTGGTTGAAGGGTCACGCCCGGCCGCTCGTGTCGAGCGTCACGCTGGCGATGATATTGGTCGTGCTGTCCCAGGCGGTGTTCGCGCAGGAGGCCGCGCCGACCACGACACCGGCGACCACGCAGGCCACGACCGCCGCCGCCCCCACGCCGATCGACGCCGGGTCGACCGCGTGGATGCTCACCTCGAGCGCGCTGGTGCTGTTCATGGTGCCGGGGCTGGCGCTGTTCTACGGCGGGATGGTGCGGGCGAAGAACGTGTTGAACATGTTCCTGTGCGTGATGGTCTGCATCGGCGTGCACGGGCTGCTCTGGGTCGCGTACGGGTACGCGTTCGCGTTCCCAACCGTGGGCGGGCCGACGACCAAGACGCTGATCTCGCTCGGTACGAACCCGGCGGCCGGCGACTCGATCATCAGCCTGCTCTCGGTCGACCCGGAGCTGTTCTTCCTCAAGAGCTTCAACAGCGACTGGGGCCGGCAGGTGTTCACCGGCGACACGGTTGGCGGCGTGGTTACGGGCATCCCCGAGCTGGCGTTCGTGATGTTCCAGGGGAAGTTCTTCATCATCACGCCGGCGCTAATCGTCGGCGCGCTGGCCGAGCGGGTGCGGTTCGGCCCCCTGCTGCTGTTCATGGCGCTGTGGTCGACGTTCGTCTACCTGCCGGTCGCGCACTGGGTCTGGAACGTGAACGGGTGGCTGTTCCAGAAGGGCGCGCTCGACTTCGCGGGCGGGACGGTCGTGCACATCCTGGGCGGCGTGTCGGCGCTGGCGGCGTGCCTGGTGCTCGGGCCCCGCGCGGGGTACGGGCGGATCCCGATGCCGCCGCACAGCCTCGGCCTGACGCTGATCGGCGCGGGCGTGCTTTGGTTCGGGTGGTTCGGGTTCAACGCCGGGTCGGCGATCGCGGTCGGCAAGGACTTCCTCCCGGTCTCGGGGGCGACGGCGGCACTGGCGTTCGCGAACACGCAGACGGCGGCGGCGGCGGCGGCGACGGTGTGGATGCTGATCGAGTGGATGCACGGCGGGAAGCCGACGATCCTCGGGTTCGCGTCCGGCATGGTCGCCGGCCTGGTCGTGATCACGCCGTGCGCCGGGCACGTGCTGCCGTGGAGCTCGATGGTGATCGGCGGGCTGGGCGGGGCGGCGTGCTACTTCGCGTGCCGGCTGAAGAACGTGTTCAAGTACGACGACTCGCTCGACGCGTTCGGCGTGCACGGCGTCGGCGGGGCGCTGGGCGCGATCCTGGTCGGGTGGTTCGCGATCCGGCCGGTGACGGGCGGGGCGTCGCAGGTCTGGATCCAGTTCGTGGCGGCGGCGGCGTGCGCGGTGTTCGCGTTCGTCCTGAGCTTCGTGATCGCGTTCGCGATCCACAAGACGATCGGGCTCCGCGTGGCGGCCAACGACGAGCTCGAGGGGCTGGACGTCACCGTGCACGGGGAGTCGGGGTACAACCTGACCGAGCCGTTCGGCGGGTACGTCGAGGGGGCCGAGGGGCACCCGGACGCGCGGGGGACGAGCCCGGCGATGGCGAGGTAGGTTTGACCAGGGTCCGGACGACAGTTGATGACGGCCGGCGGACGCGAGTCCGCCGGCCGTTGTCGTTTCGGGTGTCAAAGGTTACGGGGCGGGCGGCGCGGCGTACTGCGCAGCCCGCCCTTACGCGGCCCCGTCGCCGGCGTAGGTGGGGTCGTCCAAGCCCGGCAGCGCCTGGGTACTGTCGCCGAACTGTTTGACCGGGGCGCCCATGCGGTCGAGCATGGAGACGAAGAGGTTGCAGAGGGGGGTGTTCTTCTTGTGGACGAGGTGGCGGCCGCCTTTGATCGTGCCGCCGCCCTTGCCGGCCAAGACCAGCGGGAGGTTCCGCGGGTTGTGGCTGTTGCCGTCGCGCATGCAGCTCCCGAACAGCAGCATGCTGTTGTCGAGCAGGTTGCCGTCGCCCTCCTTGATCGCGCTCATCTTGTCGAGCATGTAGCGGAACTGCTCGACGTGCCAGCGGTTGATCCGGGCGTACATGTCGAGCGCGGCCTTCTCGTTCTTGTGGTGGCTGATCTCGTGGTGACCGCCCTTGACGCCGTCGAGCCACGAGAAGTTCTTCGGGCTGACGCCGCCGCCGAACATGAAGGTCGAGACGCGGGTGGAGTCGGTCCAGAAGCCGAGGACCATCAGGTCGAGCATCAGGCGGACGTGGTCGGTGTGGTCGCCGCTGTTGCGGACGCCCTTGGCGAGTTTCTGGCGGTCGGGGTGGGCCCAGGTGGCGATCCGCTTGTCGAGGGCCTCGATTTCGGCGAGCGCCGCGGCCGGTAGCTTGTTCTCGTCGGCCCGCTGCTTCGTGTTGAACGCGATCCGCTTCTCGACCGCACGGACGGACTCGAAGTACTCGTCGAGCTTCATCCGGTCGGTCTTGCCGACCTTGTCGCGGATGGATTTGGCGTCCTCGGCGACGAGGTCGAGGACGCTGCGGTCGTCCTGCGGGCTGGCGTTGGAGCCGGCGGTGCGGAACAGGCGGTCGAAGGCGAGGCGCGGGTTGATCTCCTTAGCGAGCGGGGTGGTCGGGGTGCTCCAGGCGATGTGCGAGCCGTAGAGAGCGGTGTAGCCGACGTTGTCGTCGACGAAGTTGGTGACGGGCTCGATGCCGAGTTCGAGGGAGGGGAGCGGCGTCTCGCGGCCGACCTTCTGGGCGGCGAGTTGGTCCATCGAGACGCCGCCGGCGCGGAGGTCTTTGCCGGTGGTCTTGGTGATCGTGGTGCCGGTGAGGAAGCCGGAGGTCTTGACGTAGTGGCCGTCGCCGCCGAGCGAGCCGGCGTTCATCAGCTCGGTCAGGACGAGGAGGTTGTCCTTGTGCTGTTCGAGGGGCTGGAGGGTGGGGGAGAGTTGGAAGTTCTTGCCCGCGCCCTTGGGGGCCCACTGGTCGACGTTGACGCCGTTGGCCATGTAGAGGACGGCCATGCGGACGGGAAGCTTCTTCGACGCCCCCACAGCGGCGGCGGACGCGACCGAGGTCATGGCGTCGAGGAGCGGGAGGCCCATGACGGCGCCGGCGGCGCCGCGCAGGAGGGTTCGGCGGGACAGGGGACGGGGCGTGGCGGAAACGTGGCGGGGACTGGGGTTGCGCATCACACAGGTGTATACGCCGGGGGCGGCGGGGCGTTTGAACGAAGTCCGTTCAAGCGACCGCCGCCGTCACCTTCTTGGCCGCGTCCGTCAGGTCGGTGGCGGGGATGATCATGGGCATCTTCGCCTGCGCGCCCTTGAGGATCTCTCGGGCCTTGTCCACGTTGGTGCCTTCGAGCCGCACCACGACCGGCACCTTGAACCCGATCTCCTCGCCCGCCTGCACCAGCGCCTCGGCGATCAGGTCGCACTTGGCGATGCCGCCGAAGATGTTGACCAGGATGCCCTTGACGTTCGGGTCGGCGAGGATGATGCGGAAGGCCTCGACGGCGCCCTCGGCGGTGACCGAGCCGCCGACGTCGAGGAAGTTCGCCGGGTCGCCGCCGTGCAGCTTGATGATGTCCATCGTCGCCATCGCCAGCCCGGCGCCGTTGACCAGGCAGCCGATGTTGCCGTCGAGGTTGATGTAGTTCAGGTTCGCCTTCTTCGCGCGGACGTCGAGCGGCCGCTCCTGGCTCTCGTCGGCGAGCACCTCGATGTCCTTGTGGCGGAACATCGCGTTGTCGTCGAAGCTGATCTTCGCGTCGATCGCGATCAGTTGGCCGTCCTTCGTGACGACCAGCGGGTTGATCTCGGCCAGGGCGGCGTCGGTCTCGAGGAACACCTTGCTCAGCTTGAGCATGATGTTGGCGGCCTGCGTGGCCATCTTCTCCTTGAACCCGAGCTTGAACGCCAACTCGCGCGCCTGGTACCCCTGCAGCCCGAGCAGCGGGTGGAGCGGGACCTTCAGCACCTTCTCGGGGTGCTTGGCGGCGACCTCCTCGATGTCGACGCCGCCCTCCGCGCTGGCGATGAACGTGACCGTGTTGCGGCCGCGGTCGACGGTGATGCCGAGGTAGTACTCCTTGGCGATGTCCACGCCCGGCGCGACGAGCAGGACCGACACGGGCACGCCCTCCGGCCCGGTCTGCACGCTGGTCATCCGGTGGGTCAACATGAACTTGGCGGCGTCCTCGGCCTCCTTGGCCGAGTTCACGAGCTTCACGAACCCGGCCTTGCCGCGGCCGCCGGCGTACACCTGCGCCTTCACGACGCACATCTGCCCGCCGAACTTCTTGAACGCGTCGGCGGCCTCCTGCGGCTTGAGGACGACCTCGGCCGGCGGGACGGGGATGCCGGCGTCGGCGAGGAGCTTGCGGGACTGGTATTCGTGGATCTTCATGTCTGTCGTCCGTAGTCGGTTGTCCGGGCGTCGTTGGAGGTTGACCGGGGGCGAACGATACAATCGGCCGCCATGCAAGGCAACGGCAGGTCGGCGATCGTACTGCTCAGCGGCGGGTTGGACAGCGCGACGTGTCTCGCGATCGCGCGGGCCGACGGGTTCGCGCCGCTCTACACGATGGCGTTCGACTACGGCCAGCGTCACCGGCACGAACTGTCCGCCGCCGCCGCCCTGGCCGCCGGCGCGGGGGTCGTCGAGCACCGGGTCATCCACATCGACCTCCGCCAGTTCGGCGGCAGCGCGCTGACGAGCGACGTCGGCGTGCCGAAGGACCGCGACGAATCGCAGATGTCGGCCGGCGTGCCGATCACCTACGTCCCCGCGCGCAACACGATCTTCCTCAGTTACGCGCTCGCCTGGGCCGAGGTGCTCGGCGCGGCCGACGTCTTCATCGGCGTCAACGCGCTCGACTACAGCGGCTACCCCGACTGCCGGCCCGAGTTCGTCGAAGGCTTTGAGCGCGCGGCCAACCTCGGCACGAAGTTCGCCGGCGCGTTCCGCATCCACGCCCCGCTGATCCACCTGACCAAGGCCCGAATCATCCAGCGGGGCACGCAACTCGGCGTCAACTACGCCCAAACGCACTCCTGCTACGACCCCGACCCGACCGGCGCCGCGTGTGGCCATTGTGACAGTTGCCTGCTGCGGAAGAAGGGGTTCGCGGAGGCGGGTGTGCCGGATCCGACGCGGTATCGGTAGGCGTGTGAAGGTGGGCGGTGCGGATTGGCGAAACCCGGGAATCCTCGGGAAGTTTCGGGAACGGCATCGGGGGATGCCGGACGACCGGCGGCGCGGTGCGCGATCGCTCGGGCGAGGTGGGTGCGGACGGTTCGCGCGCATCGACGGCCTCCGTATGAAGGGTCGGTGTTGCGCGCCGGAGATGCGGGTTGCGCCCCCAACCCCGCTGGCGGGGTCGCGGCGGGGGATTGTTTCTTTATTTCGTGGCAGAGCGAGTTGCGCGCGGGGCCCATGGACCGATGTCAGTTGACCTCCTGCGGGCCAAGTTGGAGTCGGACGATCCAGGCGGTAGGGAGGTAACAGCGTGTGCCTGTGTGCCGCAAACGCGCCGGGATGAGTGCCGCTCCCCCTTTTGCACGGGAGCGGACTCGCACGGCGGTATCCGACGCCGTCAGACGCGACCCGCGATCGGGCTGGCGAAAGGAGCGGATGACGGCTAGGTGCAGCGCCCCCCCTACCGCTCCTGCACCACCTGCGGCCGCGTGCTCTCGATGATCGACAGCAGCTCCTTCTGCTCCTTCGTCGGCACCAGCAGCTTGTCCAGGCTCGCCTTCAGGTCGCCGACCGACGCGTCGAACTCGGCGTTCGTGATGTGCAGGTTCGCGTGCGCGTCCTTCATGTCCCGCCCGTCGTAGAACGTCGGCCCGCCGGTCGACAGCGAGATGAACATCACCAAATGCTTCTTCAGCTGCCCGACGTTGTACTCGTTCGCGTCCCACTGCATCGACTTGCCCCGGCTGAACGAGAACCCGCCCAGCTTCACGCCCCGCCGCTCCCAGTTCACCCGCGGGTCCGCCAGGACGCGCTGCACCCAGTCGTCCACGATCAGCTTGATCTGGTGCTCCTCGCCGAGCCGCTCGTACAGCGACTTCTGCTGCTCGGCCTTCTCGACGGTCTTGCCCTCTGGGGTGACCCGGGCCGACGACTTCTCCGCCCCTCCCTTCCCGCCGCCCCCGGTGCCGCCGCCGCGCAGCTGCTCGGTCTTCGAGACGGTCTGGTCGGCGCGCTGGTCGGCCTCGCGGTTCCCGGACGTGAAGAACCCGGTGTCCTGGTTGTTCTTCTGCCCCGAGCCGCAGCCGGCAATCGCCACGGTCAGGATGAGGGCGGGAAACAGGGATTTCGCGTTCATAGAGGTCTCGTTGGTCAGGTGTCCAAGGTCTCGAATTCGGTTCAGGGGGCGGCCGTCACGGACTCGGCCTCGTGCAACTCCGGCGCGCGAAACTGCATCCCCCCGAAGTCCTCGCCCCGGTTCTGGAGCCGCGGCAGGTACGCGCGGACGAACGCGTTCCGCAGCACGTTGCCGATCGTCGCGAAGACGTCGGTCGTCGTGTCCGTGCCGGCGTCGCCGCTGAACGGGATCAGCGTGCCGAACTGGTTCCGCGACTGGTTCTCCAGCAGCTCGCTCGCGCCGCCCACCAGCAGCTCCCAGAGGAACTCGAGCAGGTTGTCCTCCTTGATGTCCTTCGGCAGCGAGAGCACCTTCAGGTTGCGGAACAGCGGCTTGACGTAGCCGTCGAGCGCCCCCTCCTTCGCGTCCACTTCCACGACGAGGTCGAACAGCCCGTCCTCGAAGTCGACGCCGCCGTACGTGATCGCCAGGTCGTTGATCTTCGTCACGTCGAGCGCGAGCAGCCGCGTCGCCATGTGGAACGTCGGCCGGTAGCTGAACGGGTCGAGCTGCATCGCGTACTCGAACCGGGCGTGATCCATGGCCAGGGCGGTCGCCCGCACGGTCGTGATCAGCGGCGTCGTCTCGTCCCGGATGTTCGTCAGGTTGTCGACCACCGCGTCCATGTGGCTGAGGTAGACGTCCACCGCCAGCTCCCCGGTCGCGTACGACCGGAAGTGCACCGCGCCGCGGTTGACCTCGGCGCGGTTGATCTGGAACGGGAACAGGTCCTGGATGATCTGGAGCCACGGCCCGCCCGCGCCGGTCTGGCTCTCCGACTCGCTCTCGCCGGCGACGAAGTTGAGTTCCGGGCGGTCGATGCGCATCCGGCCGACGACCTTCCCGTTCCACAGCGCGTCCCACTGGATCGAGAAGTCGATCCGCTCGGCGGCGAACAGCGGCACCGGCACGTTGCCGGTCATTTTGACGAGCCTGATGTCGCGGATCGAGTACGCCCCGCGCCAGAGGTGAATGTCCACGTCGCCGATCCGCCCCTGGTAGATCGGGCTCTGGTCGAGCGTGCGGTTCACGTACCACCGCACGGCCGACGGCATCATCGGGCGGAGCAGCGCGATTAGCGCGATCAGGAGCAGGAGCGCGAAGAAGAGCTTGCGGAGGACGCGGCGCTTCTTCCGCGGCTTCGCCGACGGCGGCGGCGTATCCGTGGGCGGATCGCCAGGTTCCACCGCCGCAGCCTCTTGAACCGGCTCGGCGGTCGCACCCGAAGTTGTTTGTACGTCTTTGCTCATCCGTTCGCGCTACGAGGGCGACGCCCCGTATGCAAAGCAAACGGCGCACCGGACGGGACCGGAGGCGTGGGTGGGAAAACCTGATGGCAAGTGGCCGAACGATTCGGCAGGCGAGGTCGCTGGCAGTGCATGCGCGGCCTACCCGGGGAACTCGTCACACGTCCGGGAACACGATCGGCGGACGCCCCGGCCGATCCAGGCGTTCGATCGGCAGGCCGTAAACCTCGGACAGCCGCCCGGCGTCGAGCACGTCCGCCGGCGCGCCACGCGCGACCAGCCGCCCGTCGTGGAGGAGGAGAAGCTCGTCCGCGAAGGCGGCGGACAGGTTGAGGTCGTGGCTGGCGGCCAGGATCGCGAGGTTCTTCTCCCCGGCGAGCGCGCGGAGCAGTCGCCAGAGGTCGGCTTGGTGCCGGAGGTCGAGGAACGTGTTCGGCTCGTCCAGCAGGAACGCCCGGGGCTCCTGGGCGAGGGCCCGGCCGAGGAACGCGCGCTGCCGCTGCCCCCCGGAGAGCTCGTCGAGCGGGCGGTCGAGCAGGTCGGTCAGGTGCAGCCGCGCGGCGGCGTCGCGGACGACCGCGAGGTCTTCGGCCGATTCCAGCCCCAGCGCCCCGAGGTACGGCGTGCGCCCGGCTCGGAGCACGTCGGCGACCGTCTGCCCCGGGTCGGAGGCGGGAGACTGCGGCAGGTACGCGATGAGCCGGGCGAGCTCGCGCGGCCGGATCGCGCGGAGCGGCCGTTCGCCCCACGCGACCTCGCCGGCGGACGGCGCGAGGTGCCCGAGCAGCAGGCGCAGCAGCGTCGACTTGCCGGACCCGTTCGGCCCAAGCAGGACGGTGATCCGACCCGGCGCGAGCGCGAGGGAGACGTCGCGAAGCACGGGGCGCTCGGCGACGTACGCGAACTGAAGTTGGTGCGCGGTGAGGGGCATGGGGGAGTGCTGGGTGTGAGGTTTGGCGAGGGGTCAGCGGGTCAGTGTTCGGACGGCCGCTGCCGGTACAACAGGTAGAGGAAGAACGGCCCGCCGAGCAGTCCGGTGAGCACGCCGACGGGCGGCCACGTTTTGAGGTGCGGGATCATCGCGCGGGACAGCGCGTCGGCGATCGCGAGGAGCGCGGCGCCGGCCGCGGCGGCGAGCGGCAGGAGCCGGCGCACGTCGGGGCCGACCGCGAGGCGCGCGAGGTGGGGGCAGACCAGGCCGATGAACCCGATCGGGCCGGATACCGCGACGGCGGAGGCGGTCATCAACGACGCGGTCAGCAGTGCCAGCCAGCGGAGGCGGTGGATCCGCACGCCGAGCGCGCGGGCCTCGGACTCCGACAGCCCGGCCACGTTCAGGTGCGGCGCGAGGACCAGGAGGGTCAGGAACCCCGCCGCGCACACGACCGCCGCCGCCACCTTCTGGTGGAACAGCAGGTTCGTCTGGATGCTCCCCACGAGGAACGCGATCGGCCCGCCCCCCTGGCTGGTCAGCTCCGGCCGCAGCGCGTTGATCAGCAGGAAGACGGCCCCGTTGATCGCGTTGACGATCACACCGACCAGCAACAGCGTGACCGGCTCAAGCCGCCCGCGCCGGCTCGCCAGCGCGAACACGACCGCGACCGAGGCGATCGCGCCGGCGAACGCGAACAGTTGCTGAGACGCCGCCGACGAGAACACCGCCCCGGCCGCGGAGAACACCGGGAAGCGCCAGAGGTACGTCGCCAGCGACGCGCCCGACGAGACGCCGAGCAGGTACGGCTCGGCCAGCGGGTTCTTGAGGACCGCTTGGTAGGCGACCCCGGCCGCCGACAGCGCCGCGCCGACCAGCGACGACAGCAGCACCGACTGAAGCCGGATGTCCAGTTCGACCGGGTCGTGAGGCCAGCGGAACCCCGACGACCCCGCGCACAGGCATCCGACCGCGACGAGGCCCCACAGCGCGAGCGACGCGCCGAGGGCCAAGACAAGTTGGAGCGGGGAGAAGCGGCTCATCAGTGCCGGGCGGATTGGAATCGAACGGCGTGGCGGATGCAAAAGCGGCGGCACGTGCGTCCGGCCTCGGGGCCCGCTCCAGCGGCCACACTTTCCAATTTGTCCCCGCAGGGTGTGCTTTGGCGCGCGGCATTTGGGGCGCGCGGCTCAGGCGGTGCGCTGAGAGACACCCGACTGGGTACGTCCTCAGTAAACCCATTCGACCGCATCCCCGACGTCGATCGTTCGCCCCTCGCGCGTGCTCTGACGGGCGGCGTCGAGCAGCGCCATCGTGCACAGGACGCTTCTCGGGTCGACCGCGGGAGGCCGGCCGCGATCGCGAATGGCGGTGGCGAACGATTCCCAGATCTGGCATTCGGTCAGCGCGTCGTCGGCGGAGGCGGTCGGGAGACGGCGCGGGGGCCGGCCGTCCGCCGGCGCGACCTCGAGTTCCGCCCACCTCTCCAGCTTGAAGTCCAGACTGAACGGCGCGTCCGCACTCCCGGCCGTGCCGTCCAGGTGCCATCGCGGCAGCGGGCGGGTCGTGGTCGTGTTGATCTCGCAGAGCGCGGCCGTGCCGTCGTCGAAGTCGATGCAGACGCGGGCGAAGTCGTCGCAGTCGCGCGTCCAGACGTTGCCGCGGAGTTGGGCGAAGACGCGGGTCGGTTTGGCCGGCCAGAGGAGGCGCCAGAGCTGGTCGACGAAGTGGCTGCCCCAGTCGTAGAGGCCGCCGCCGCCGAAGCTGGCCTCGTTGCGCCAGTTCGGGCGGTACTCCTTGGCCGCGGGGCCGACGCAACTGCTCCACTGGCCGAGGCGGGATTCGACGTTGATCAGTTTGCCGAGCACGCCGGACTGGACGGCCTGGCGGACGGTCAGGTAGTCGAGGTCCCAGCGGCGGTTGTGGAAGACCGAGAGGACGAGGTCGCGGCGGGCGGCGTCCTGGATCATCGCGCGGGACTCGGCGAGGTCGAGCGCCATCGGCTTCTCGACCAGCACGTGCTTGCCCGCCGCCAAGGCCGCCGTCGCGTGCCCGAAGTGCATGGCGGTCGGCGTGGCGACCAGGACGGCGCCGACCCCGCGGTCGGCGAGCAGCGCGTCGACCGTCGTATGGACGCGGAGGCCCCGTCTGCTAGCGATTTCCTGCCGCGCCGGTGTTCCGTCCGCGACGGCGACGGCCCTGACGCCCGAGCACGCCGAAAGCCAACCCGCGTGCTCAGCCCCGATCCGGCCAAAACCGATAATGCCAACGCCCAGTGGGTCCATCGTGACCATTTTAATGGCGGGCCCGGCCGTGTGGTATGATCCGCCCGATGACGCGAAACGTGGTCATGATCGCGGCGCTGATCGGCCTCATCGTCACGCCCAGCCCCGCCGCGCCACCGACGACCCAGGCCGCGCCCAGCACGCAACCCGCCGCGAGGCTGACCGCCCGGGCCCACCGGATGCTCGCCAACCTGAAGCAGACCGCCTACCAGCACGTCACTGACATCGACGAGGCCACGGGCGAGTACTACTGCGACTGCTCCGGACTGGTCTCGTGGGTGGTACGGAAAGAGCTGCCCGCCCACTACAAGGTCATCCTCTACCCGCCGAAGTACAAGCACCCGCGCGCGATCGAGTTCTGCCAGCACTTCGAGGCCACGCCGGTCGAGCCCCGCGAAGGCGCATATTGGCGGCGGGTGCTGCGGCTGGCGGACGCCGAGCCCGGCGACATCATTGCCTGGCGAAAGGACCCGCTGCCGGCGAAGGGGAATACCGGCCACGTCGTCCTCGTGGACGCCGCGCCGCGACGCGTCGGCGGGGGTGACGTCTGGGAGGTGGTGGTCATCGACTCGACCGGCGCCCCTCATAAGGACGACACGCGCAAGCCGGGCGAGGGCGGCGTGGGCCGCGGTACGATTTTCTTGAAGGTCGACGGTGACGGACGCCCCACGGCCTACGCGTCCCGCTCGCCCGACGGCCCGATCCGCCCTTATGCGATGGCGATCGGCCGCGCCGTGCAACAGTAGGGTGCGCCTCTGCCCCCGCCGCCGGTCCCCTTTACCCGACCGTCACCGCGCCATATCTTTAGTTTGCTAGCGCGGAATCCATGAAGATCGACCGGCAACAATTCGAGTCTTTGGCGATGGAGCACCTCGACATGCTCTACCGCGTGGCGCGGCGGCTGACGCGCGACGCGCACCGCGCCGAGGACCTGGTTCAGGAGACCTATCTCCGGGCCTTCCGTTCCGCCGACGACTTCGACCTCCAGCAGTACGGCATCCGCCCCTGGCTGATCCGCATCCTCCACAACCTGCACGTCAGCAAGGGGCAGCGGGAGAAACGCCAACCGGTCGGCGTTGAGGACGAACACCTCGAAACCGCCGCAGTCACCGCCGAGGCCCCGCCGGCGTCAACGTGGGAGGGGATGGACGAGCGGCTCAAGCAGGCGTTCGAGAACCTTTCCGAAGAGTACCAGGCGGTCATGCAGCTCTGGGCGATCGAAGAGTTGTCTTACAAGGAAATCGCCGATGCTCTGAACGTCCCTCTAGGGACGGTTATGAGCCGGTTGCATCGGGCGCGGCAGAGGTTATCGGGACAGCTTAAGGAATTCGCTACGCAGGAAGGATTTATCAGGGAATAAGGCAATGGGGCACCGGGTTGAGCCAGTAGGAAATCAATCATTTCACGTACCGCGCGGTGATTTCAGGGCGTCGCCGGTGCGGGGGTTGCAGTCTGTGCGCACATCTTAACCAGCAGGCGGCAAGACTTATGCAAGAGCCCCCCGTCCAACCACCGGTGCCTTCGTTTGAGGATCCTGCCCTGAAGGCGGCGCTTCGCCGGAACCTGGGTCGCGAGTCGGCGCCGGCCGCGCTGCGGGAGCGTATCGGCGCGATGGCGGCTGGGGCTGGTGGCGGCTCGGCGGCGGTGACGGGCCCGCGGTTGGTAAGCGGGGCGGGCGGGGCGGGCGGGGCCCCTCTGGGGGAGCGGGCGGAGCGCCCGATCCCGATCCGCGGGCGGTCGCCGCTTTATAAGCTGGCGGTCGCGGCGATCCTGATCCTCGGGTTCGGCGGGCTCGCGTACCAGGTCCGCGAGATGACGAAGGATCCGTACGACTACTCGGTCGCGATCTCGGACTCGCTTTACGCGTCGATGGTCGAGGCGCACCGGGCCCGGCAGGCGGCGGGGACGGCGGCGGCGGCGGGGGACACGGTCGCGTCGGTGGCGGGCGCGGGCGAGTTGCAGAAGGGGATCAACCGACCGGTGTTCGTCGCCGACCTGACCAAGGACGGCTGGACGTTCCAGGGTGGGGGCGTGCGGAACGTGGGCGAGCACCAGGCGGCCCAGTTGTTCTTCACCAAGGGGGCGGCGGCGGTCTCTGTCTTCTCGCTCCCGGCCGGCGCGGCGTCCGGGGCGCAGGAAGGGTGGAGCTACGACAAGGACTTCAACGGCGCGCCGATCGCCGGGTTCGTCAAGGGCAACGGGTTGTTCTGCATCGTCGGCGGCAGCGCGGACGGGTCGTTGACGCTGGACGAGGTCAAGCGGTTGCTGGAGGCGCACCGCGGCGAGGTGACGAAGACTTAAGAAGGGTCGGCGCGGCCTGTTAAACTTCGGCGGGGGAGGGGGTTGCCGGTGGGGCGGATCGCGGGTTTTGCGGCGGGGGGTGGGTGGCGTACGATAAGCCTCGCATGGACGACCGCGATCTTTCGACGCCGCCGACGGCGGCCGCCGCCGAGTTGCCGCTTCAGCCCCCGCCGCCGCCGAAGGCGGCCCCCGCCGGTGAGGAGGCGATCAGCGCGGGCAAGGGGGTGAAGGAAACGGTCGAGTCGATTTTGATCGCGTTCATCCTCGCGTTCGTCTTTCGGGCGTTCGTGGTCGAGGCGTTCGTGATCCCGACGGGGTCGATGGCGACCACGCTGCTCGGGGCGCACATGCGGTTTACCTGCCGGGAGTGCGGGTACGACTTCGACACCAACTACCCCAGCGCCAGCAGCAACAGCGACGACATCGAGATCCCGACCCGGTCGGGGCCCACGCTCGACTGGGTCACGGACCCGGAGACGGGCGAGCGGCGCCAGAAGGCGGTGGATCGGAAGTTCGACGTCGTCTGCCCGAACTGCCGGTTCGCGTTCACCGCGACCAACCCGTACGTGCGGTACGGGGATCGGATCCTGGTGCTGAAGTACCTGTACATCCCGTGGGTGTCGCCGCGGGGACCGGGGCGGTGGGACGTGGTGGTGTTCAAGAACCCGACCGACCGCCCGACGTTCCAGCAGAACTACATCAAGCGGCTGACCGGGCTGCCGGACGAGTGGGTGATGCTGCTGGACGGGGACGTGTACGTCTGCCGGGACGGGGCGTACAAGGACGTGGACCGGCGGCGGGCGTCGGAGCAGATCCCGCCGGACAAGTGGGAGATCCAGTCGAAGCCGCCGCACGCGCAGGAGGCGTTGTGGCGGCTGGTCTACGACCACGACTTCCGCCCGCTCGACCGGGACCGGGGGGACGACTGGCGGCTGCCGTGGGTGGCGGAGGGGGCGGACTCGGGGTGGCGGACCGGGGCGGAACCGGGCGCGGCGCCGGTGGAGGCGCTGTCGCGCGTGCTGGCGTTCAACAACCCGACCGGCAAGGGGGAGCTTCGGTTCGATCCGAAGCTGACCCCGGGGTACAACAAGGACGCGGCGCCCGGCGGGTACTTCACGGACTGGCTGGCGTACGACGTGACGATGATGGGGTCGCGGTACCCGGTGTACACGGTCAGCGACCTGAAGCTGGCGTTCACGTACGAGCGGCGGGCGGGGGACGGGCCGCTGACCGCGCGGCTGACGAAGTACGACCACCAGTTCTCGCTGCGGCTCGATCCGGGCCGGGTGACGCTGACGCACCGCGCGCCGGGGGAGCGGGAGGGGGCGGAGGTCCCGCCGGTGCGGGCGTTCGACCCGTCGCGGGCGCGCGGGCCGGTGCGGGTGGAGTTCGAGAACGCGGATTACCGCGTGCGGGTGCGGCTGAACGGGGAGGTCGTGTTCGAGACGACGCCGGAGCAGTACCGGCCGAACGTGCGCGACCTGCTGGCGCGGTACCGGACGCGGGACGTGCCGGTGCCGACGGTGCGGATCGAGGCGGAGCGGCAGGAGTCGGCGTTGTCGCACGTGAGCCTGTGGCGGGACGTGTATTACACGCCGGAGAACCAGGACCGCAGCGAGATCCTGCACGGGTCGCCGCGGAACCCGATCAAGCTGGGGGCGGACGAGTACTTCGTGATGGGGGACAACTCGGCCGGGAGCTACGACGGGCGGTACTGGCCGCACCCGGTGGAACTGCCGGACGAGGCGCTGCACGCGGAGGCCGGCCGGGTGCCCGGGCGGTTCATGCTGGGGCGGGCGTTTTTCGTTTATTGGCCGGCGGGGTACCGGCCGCTGAACACCGCGCCGGCGCTGGTGCCGAACTTCGGGGACATGCGGTTGATCCGGTGAGGGGAGGTTCACCGCAGAGACGCAGAGGGCGCGGAGAGGAAAGCGAGCGACAGGTCGCATTGCGCCGAGCGGCGTTCTCCCTCTCCCGAGGTCGCCGGCGGTGCTCGTTCGCCCCATTATGAAAATGGCCGTGGGAGAGGGCCGGGGTGAGGGGCTCTTTGCGCGGGTGCGCCGTTCGCCGCTCAAGAAGACCCCTCACCCCGACCCTTTCCCTGCCGCGTTCAGACGGTTTGGCGGACGATGATCGGATGTCGCGGCTGGGAGAGGGGGTTGGATCACGGCGGGGGGTGGAAGCGTTGGTGCTCGTGACGCTTTGGAGGCCGTGTGCTGAAGCACACCCTACAGGACCAGACGCGTGCGTCAGAGGTGGGACGTGACCCACTGGTGGACGTCGTCGGCGGGGAGGTGGGGGAGGTCGGTGGTTTGTTTCGTGTGGACGTGGGGGCCGACAGGGCGCCAGCGGGCGAGGTTGGAGTGGGGGCCGAAGAGGGCGAAGGTCGGCGTGCCGATGACGCCGGCGAGGTGGCCGGGGCCGGTGTCGTTGCAGATCAGGGCGTCGGCGCGGCCGAGGTGGTCGAGGAGGTCGGTGTAGGTGGTGGGTTCGGCGAGTTCGCCGATCGAGGCGAAGTGGACGAGGTCGTCCTTGGGGAGTTGCTCGCGCTCGACCTCGCCGATCAGGACGCGGACGTGGTGGCGGGACTTGACGAGCTTGCGAACGAGTTGGACGAAGTGGTGGCTGGGCCAGCGTTTCTTCTCCGAGCCGCCGCCGGGATGGACGCAGATCACGCCTTCGGGCGAGCGCTTGAAGCCGACGCCGCGGGAGGCGACGGAGCGCATGATCTGGTCGAAGGCGGTCTTGGCGGCGGGGGCGGGGGCGAGCTGGGTGGCGATCCAGTCGGTGACGTGTCCGGGAAAGGGATCCGCGTCCGCGGGACGGGGCGTCAGGTGGAGGAGTTGTGACTCGGGGGCGATGGCGCGGACGTTGTTGCTCCAGGCATCACCGGGCGAGGCGACGAAGCTGAAGATCGAGTGGGCGTTCTGGAGGGCCTTGCGCTGCGGGTCGGGGAGGGTCGAGGCGTCGGGGGAGAAGAGGGCGTGCCAGCCGGTGTCGGCGTCGAGGGATTCGGTGCGGAGGGCCTTTTCGGCGAGCTTGCCCTTCTGGCCGGGGGTGACGTAGATGATCCGGGACTGGGGGTGGAGGCGGCCGAGGGCGAGGGCGAGGGGCCAAGTGACGACGAAGTCACCCAACGCGCCGGCGTGGAAGATCAGGACGTTGCGGCGGAGCACGGGTAGAGGATAGCTGTCACGGCGGAAACAGGCGAGCGGCAAGCGGGGACGCGACAGCGGCACAACGGGGCGGTTGCGCGTCGAGGGCCGTTGTCATCGAGACGCAAAGGAGCAAAGGAGCGAAGAAGCAAAGGAGCGGGCGGACAGGATGGGCCGAGAGCGGATCGCCTTCGTTCCTCTGTTTCTTTGCTTCTTTGCTTCTTGGCGACCGGTGTTTTGGGGTGCGAGGTTCGCGGGCCGGCCATCGCAGGGTGGTTACTCAGCGGAGTCAATCCAGCCGCCGCCGAGGACGATGTCGTGGTCGAAGAGGACGACGGCCTGGCCGGGGGTGACGGCGGATTGGGGGTCGTCGAAGGTGACCTTGATCTCGTCGGGGCCGGTGACGTGGAGGGTGGCGGGGACGGGTTGGTGGTTGTAGCGGATCTTGGCGGTGCAGGGGATGCCGGCGGAACCCTCACCCCGACCCTCTCCCGGAGTACCGGGAGAGGGAGTGAAGGCGCGGGCTCGGTCGCTGAGGAGGTTGATCTGGTGGGCGGTCAGGGTGCGCTTCAGGAGCGCGTCCTTGTCGCCAAGGACGACGCGGTTCTCCTTCGGGTCGATGTCGACGACGTAGATCGGGTAGCCGAAGGCGACCCCGACGCCTTTGCGCTGGCCGATGGTGAAGTGCTGGTGGCCGTCGTGTCGGCCGACGGTCTGGCCGGTGGTGGTGACGAGGTCGCCGGGGCGGAAGGTGTCGGGGCTGCGGCGCCGGACGAGGCCGGCGTAGTCCTGGTTGGGGACGAAGCAGATCTCCTGGCTGTCGGGCTTGTTGAAGACGGGGAGCTTGAGGTCTTCGGCGAGCTTGCGGACCTCGTGCTTCTCGAAGTCGCCGATCGGCAGGAGCGTGTGGGCCATGGTCTCGCGGGTCATGCCGAAGAGGACGTAGGACTGGTCCTTGCGGTGGTCGCGGCCGCGCATCAGCACGCGCTGGCCAGTCACGGGGTCCGTGCCGATGCGGGCGTAGTGGCCGGAGGCGACGTAGTCGGCGCCGATGGCCTGGGCGTACCTGGCGAGCTTGCCGAACTTGAGCCAGTCGTTGCAGCGGACGCAGGGGTTGGGGGTGCGGCCGCGGTTGTACTCGTCGACGAAGTAGTCGATGACGCGGCCGAAGTCGTCCTGGAAGTTCAGGACGTAGAACGGGACGCCGAGCATGCCGGCGACGCGGCGGGCGTCGGCGGCGTCGAGGACGGAGCAGCAGCCCTGCTTGCTCTTGCCGGGCGTGGGGTCGCAGACTTGGTCACTCGTTGCGTCCGCTGAAGCGGCGCCTACGGACTCGTCGTGGGAGGCGACGCCGGTCGGGGTGCCGAGGCGCATGAAGACGCCGACGACGTCGTAGCCGTCGCGCTGGAGCAGCGCGGCGGCGACGGAGCTGTCGACGCCGCCGCTCATGGCGACGACGACCTTTTTGCGGGCGGTGGGCATGGGCAGTGGGATTACAGGCGCGGCGAGGGGGGAAAGCAAATGGGAAGGCCCGGAGCGTCGGGGAGGGCGAAGGGCGGGTTGGTCGGCACCGCCGGGGGTTTGGCGGCGTCGCCGTCGGTGCGCGGATCCGTCGCCCGGTGCTTGGTCTGCCCTGTGCTACCTTTGGAGTCGCCGTTATCATCCGCCCGCCAGAGCGTGCGATGGATTCTGGACGGCGCGACCGCGCCGGACCCCGGTTGGGGCGGTTCGCGCGGGCCGCGAACTCGGGCGCCGAAGCGAGCCCTGTCCAAGGCGCGGCGTCGGATCGGGGACGGAGCTTGGAACGCGCTCTGCTTTAACGATCGACCGGACCCCGTTGACCGCACCGCAGAGGGAGCCCCCCGCATGTCCGAGTATCAGTTGCCGCAGCCCCGAAAGACCGCCCGGGCCGGTAAGAAGACCGTGCTGCTGGTCGCGAACGGGGATTTGCGGTTGTCGGCCAACCAGAAGTGCTGGCCCGAGCAGGCGAAGATGGAGGACGCGCTGCGGGCGGCCGTCGAGCGCGAGGGGTATCGGCTGGTGCGGGCGCACCCGTACAAGGAGGAGCAGGGGCACGGGTTCATCGGGTCGCAGAAGGAGGGGATGGAGGTGTTCCGGGCGATCGACCCGGACGCGCCGCTGATCGTCGCCGAGGCGGTCTGGCAGTACTCGCACCATTTGCTGCACGGGCTGGTGACGCACCGCGGGCCGATCCTGACGGCCGCCAACTGGAGCGGGACGTGGCCGGGCCTGGTGGGGATGCTGAACCTGAACGGGTCGCTGACGAAGGCCGGGGTTGATTACGCGACGATCTGGAGCGAGGACTTCACCGACGACTACTTCGCCACCCACCTCCGCCACTGGCTTCACAAGGGGAAGGCGAAACACAAGACGGGTCACGTCGTGAAGCTGAAGAACGTGAAGGTGGGGGGGAAGGAGCGGAAGCTTGGCGAAGCGCTCGCGGCGGAGCTCCGGCGCGACAAGGCGATCATGGGCGTGTTCGACGAGGGGTGCATGGGGATGTTCAACGCGATCATCCCGGACGAGCTGCTGCACCCGATTGGCGTGTTCAAGGAGCGGCTCAGCCAGTCGGGGCTGTACTACGAGAGCACGCAGGTTTCGGACGACGAGGCGCGCGGGGTGCGGCGGTGGATGGAGGAGCGCGGGATGCGGTTCGTCACGGGCCCGGACGACGCGACCGACCTGACGGACGATCAGATCCTCAAACAGTGCAAGATGTACGTGGCGGCGGTGCGGATCGCGGACGACTTCGGCTGCGCGACGATCGGCATCCAGTATCAGCAGGGGCTGAAGGACCTGCTGCCGGCGAGCGATCTGGTGGAGGGGACGCTGAACAACGCGGAGCGGCCGCCGGTGCGGAGCCGGGACGGGGGTCGCGTGCTGTACGAGGGTCAGCCGCTGCCGCACTTCAACGAGGTGGACGAGTGCGCGGGGCTGGACGGGCTGATGACGTACCGCGTGCACCGGGCGATGGGGCAGCCGGTCGAGAACACGCTGCACGATTTGCGGTGGGGGGACGTGGACCGCAGCGGGACGGTTGGGGAGTACGTGTGGGTGTTTTTGATCAGCGGGTCGGCGCCCCCTGCTCACTTCGAGGGGGGCTGGGCGGGGGCGAGCAGCGAGCGGCAGCCGGCGATGTACTTCCGCCTGGGGGGCGGGACGCTGAAGGGGGTCAGCAAGCCGGGGGAGATCGTCTGGAGCCGGATCTTCGTGGACGACGGGCGGCTGAGGATGGATCTGGGGCGGGCGGGGGTGGTGGCGCTGCCGGCGGAGGAGACGCGGCGGCGGTGGGAGGCGACGACGCCGCAGTGGCCGATCATGCACGCGGTGACGTACGGCGTGTCGCGCGATCAGATGATGGCGCGGCACAAGGCGAACCACATCCAGGTGGCGTACGCGAACTCGGCGGAGGAGGCGGACCGCGCGATGCTGGCGAAGGCGGCGATGGCCGAGGCGCTGGGGATGGACGTGCACGTGTGCGGGACGCGGAAGGGCGGGGAGGGGTGGGAGTGACGGCGTCCGGCGTGCGTGAGGCTACCGGGACGCGGTAGGATCGGCCGAGGCAGCTCGTGATTCAGAACGGAGGTGATCATGACCTTTCGCTCCGCCCTTTGTTGCCTGGCCGTGGCGGTTGTTGCAGACCTCCTCTCCGGCTTCCACCCCTCGACCCACGGCCGCCCTTTTGCTGCCGCCGCCTCGGACTGGCCGCAGCTCGCCCGTGACGCCGCTCGGACCGGCGCGACGGCGACGGAGCTTCGGCCGCCGTTCGCGCGGAAGTGGTACCGGCTGTTCGCGGAGGAGGGGATCCAGGCGGGGGTGCAGCCGGTGGTGGCGGGGGGGCGGGTCTACCTGCCGACGCTGCGCGGGCGGCTGCACGCGATCGACGCGGAGACCGGGAAAGACGCGTGGGTGTACGCGGGGGACGGGACGGAGCGCGGGGTCGCGCTGCACGCGGCGGCGGTGGCGGGGGACAAGGTCTTCGTCGCGCTAGGGGACTCGCTGCACGCGGTGAACGTGGCGGACGGGACGAAGGCGTGGGCGTTCCGGACGCCGGTGACGATCTGGAACGCGCCGGCCGTGCACGAGGGGGTGGTCTACTTCGGCGGTCGGGACGGCCAGGTGCATGCGCTCGACGCCGCCACCGGCCGGGCGAAATGGTCGGCTAAGGCGGGCGGGGCGGTGGTGCAGTCGCCGGCCGTGGACGCGAGGAACGGGCGGGTCGTGGTCGGGACGGAGGACATGCACGCTTACGCGTTCGAGCTCGCCACGGGGCGGGAGGTCTGGCGGTCGCCCAAGCTGCCGGGCGTCAGCTTTCGCGGGTATCACCCGGTCGTTGCGCCGGACGGGTCGGTGATCGTCACCGTCACGCCGGCCGCGGGCGGCGACGCGATGCAGGACGTGCTGCTCGACATGACGAAGGAGGTGTTCGGGCGGTTCGCGAGCTGGCGGATCAAGGACAAGGCCGAGAAGGAGCGCGTGCGGGCGGACAACTTCGAGTTGATGAGGCGGCCGGAGACGTACACGAAGCAGCTCGATTACCTGCGCAAGCGGCTGACGGACGAGCCGGCGATGCAGACGTTCTTCGTGCTCGACGGCGCGACGGGCAGGCAGAAGTTCGTGGCCCCGATCGTCTACGCCGAGAGCATGAACGGGCCGGCGTCGCCACCGGTCGTGACGCCGGAGGGCAAGGTGATCGTCAAGTACAGCTTCCTCTCGCGCAGCCGGTACGAGCATTACTCGCCGTTCCTGAACGTCGGGTATCTGGACACCGCGACGGGGCACGTCGCACCGCTGATGGACGAGTCGCGCACCTACGGCTGGCACGACGGTCTGCTGCTCGTGCACGACGAGCAGAGCCAGTTGATGGTGGCCGGCGGGATTCTGGTCAACACGCACCAGGACAACGTGAACGCGCTCGACCTGGCGACGCGGCAGGGGCAGGCCAGGCCCTGGGCGGTCAACGTGCACGAGGTCGAGCCGGGCGTGGGGACCAGTCTGGCGCTGAAGCTGCTGCGCGGGCGGGAGTTCCCGCAGGGGTGGGAGTGGCTGCCGCGCGGGACGGCGGTTTACGGCGGCGGCAGCGCGATCGACGTGCCGGTCGTCGCGGCGGGCGACTCGTTCTACTTCCTGCCGACGCACGAGCTGAGCGCGGGCGTCGCGCTGGTCGCCTACCGGATGGACGCGGGCGGGCGGTCGCACGAGCGGGCGGCGAAGCCGGCGGACGTTCTCGCGGAGAAGATGGAGCCGGACGACTGGAAGCCGGTCATGCAGGCCAAGTGGGACTGGGACACGCTCGAGGCCGAGCGGCTGAAGGGAACGCTCGCCGGCCTGGGGGACAAGGTGGACGGCACCCGCCAGCGGCCGATGACGGACGTGGGCGAGGGCGACGCGGGCCGGGTGACGGACGCGCAGCTCGACGCGATCATCCTGGGGCCGGAAGGGAGAGTCGGAGCGGACGAGTCGAAAGTCGAAAGTTCGGGGGGCGCGGCCGCCGCCCGTTCCGACTTGCCACTTTCGACTTTCGACTTACAACTTCGCGCGAAGCTCGCCGCCGCCGTGGAGGAACTGATCTCGCAGGACTGGCGCCCCCTGCTCTTCCCTGCGGCCAAGCACCCGGCGGAGGCGTACCGGCTCTTCCTCGACCCGACCGAGACGCTCTACACGTTCGCCCTCGCCTACCCGCATTTGCCGCCCGAGCTGCAGGCGAAAGTGCGGGCGCGGGTCGCGACGATGCGGGCCCCGGGCGGGCCGCTCCACCCGCCGATGGGGAAGGAGACGTACGACCTGACGGCGGGCGCGGTGCGGTCGTTCTACGACGAGCCGCCGCCGCGCCTGGTGCGCGTCGCGAAGGACGTCGTCCGCTACAAGACCGCCCGGCTCTACCCGCTCTGGCTCTGGGCGCACGTGACCGGCGACTTCGCCAAGGTGAAGGCGGACTGGCCCGCCCTGCGCGACGCGTTCGACGGCGAGCGCAGCCGCCCGCTACCCGACCTCGGGAACGACCGCCTGTCCTCCTATATCGCGTTCGTCCGCCTCGCCAAGCGCTTCGGCGACGAGGAGGGGGCGCAACTGATGCTCCGGGCGGCCCGCCTCAACCTTCGGGAGCGGATCGCCTACGAGGTGGCCCACGACGAGGGCGGCCTGATCACGACCCACGGCACCCGCAGTTTGCTGGGCCGCTGGCACCACGTCGATCCGGACCTCGGCCGGTTCCTGGCCACGTTCGCGCGGAAGCAAACCACGCGCCTGATGGACGTCTATGTCGACCACCACCGCCCGGCGTGGCACGTCGCGTGGAACGTCGAGTTGCTCTGGCGCAACGAGGCGCCGTTCAGCTTCCCCGACCTCAGCCGCGACGTCTTCGCCGCCAAGGCGATGATCCTTGGCGAGCGGGCGGAAACGCTTGCCAAATACGTGGACGTGCCGTGGTGCCGGGCGGACGAGTATTTCGTGCAGAAGCTCGCTATGCTGTGCGCCGCCATGCAAAAGTGAACGCAGAGACGCAGAGATTCGGAGAAGCGCGGAGGAGGAATAGGGAGCGGGGTATTGCGCGGGGAGCGCCCCGGTCGCTCGGGCGCGCCCGGCGTTTTTACACCCCCTTCTCCTGACTCGGCTTTCTTCAATTCTCCGCGCCTCTGCGTCTCTGCGTTTATTTTCTGAACAGCGTCCCCCGCCGAACCCGCCCCCGCCTAGCCATCCCCCGCCGCAGCCCGTACAACTGCCCGCATGACCGTCTTCCTCACCGGCGCGGCCGGGTTCGTCGGCAGCCGCCTAGCCAAGACTCTGCTCGCGCGCGGCGACTCGGTCGTCGGGCTCGACAACCTCAACGACTACTACCCTCTCGCCCACAAGGAGCGGCACCTCGCCGACCTGAAGAATCACCCGAACTTCACGTTCGTCACCGGCGACCTGCGGGACGCGCCGCTGCTGCTCGAGCTGTTCCAGAAGCATACGCCCGACGCCGTCGCGCACCTCGCGGCGATGGCGGCGGTGCGGTACAGCGTCGAGCACCCGCTGCTGTACGGGACGATCAACGTGCAGGGGTCGGTCAACCTGCTCGACGCCGCCCGGCAGACGACCGTGCCGCGGTGCGTGCTGGCGAGCACCGGGAGCAGCTACGGCGCGGTCACGCCGGTGCCGTTCGTCGAGTCGGCGGCCGCCGACCGCCCGCTCGCCCCCTACCCGGCGAGCAAGCGGGCGATGGAGCTGTTCGCCCACAGCTACGCGCACCTGTGGAAGCTGCCGACGACGGTCCTGCGGTTCTTCAACGTCTACGGCCCGCACGGCCGCCCGGACATGATGCCGTGGAAGTGGGCGATGGCGATCCACCGCGGCGAGCCGATCACGCTCTACAACGCCGGCCGCTTGAAGCGGGACTGGACGTACGTGGACGACATCGTCGCCGGCTTCGTCGCGGCGCTCGACCGGCCGTTCCCCTACGAGGTGATCAACCTCGGCTGCGGCTGCCCGGTCGAGAACACGCGGTTCGTGCAGATCCTCGAGGAGTTGCTCCACCGCAAGGCGGTGATCGTCGACGCCCCGACGCCGCCGAGCGAGCCGCTGATCACTTATGCCGACGTGACCAAGGCCAAGGAACTGCTCGGCTACGAGCCGAAGGTGCCGGTCGAGGAGGGCCTGGCGCGGTTCGTCAACTGGCTCCGCGCGGAGCGGCTGCTGTAGCGGCGGGTGCGGGAGGGGGCCTACTCGGAATGGTCGACGTCCTCGTCGTCCTCGCCGGGGTTCGGGGGTTGGTTCTGGAGTTCGGGGAAGAGCTTGGCGCGGTCGGCGTCGACGTCGGCGTCGGGTGCGGGGTCGCCGGTGCGCATGCCGGTGTCGGCGTCGGGGGTGCCGGTGGCGTTGCCGGCGCCGCTGTAGGCGTCGGACGCGCCGGGGCCGCCGCCTATGCGGTTCTGGTCTTCGTCGGCGGTCAGGTCTCGGTCGGGACGGTCTTTGGCCATGGCTGGGAACCTCCGTGTTGGCGTCGTTGGGGTGACGGTATCGCGCGTCGGGGGGGAGTGGGGACGGGGAAAAGCCGGGAGTTGAAAGTTTGAAGTTGAAAGTTGAAAGTTGGGGGATGGAGCAGCAGATGCGGTCGCTGGCGTTCGTCGGGATGGGGATCATGGGGTTGCCGATGGCGGGGCATTTGCTGGCGGCGGGGCACCGGGTGGTGGTGCACTCGCGGACGCGGGCGAAGGCGGAGGCGATTCTGGCGAAGGGGGCGGTGTGGGCGGAGTCGGCGGCGGAGGCGGCGCGGGGGGCGGAGGTGGTGTTCGTCTGCGTGACCGACACGCCTGACGTGCGGGCGGTGCTGCTGGGGGCGGGCGGGGTGATCGAGGGGGCGCGCGAGGGGATGGTGGTGGTGGATCACTCGACGATCTCGCCGGCGGCGACGCGGGAGATGGCCGATGCGCTGGCGGCGCGGGGGGCGGTGATGCTGGACGCGCCGGTGTCCGGTGGGGACGTCGGGGCGCGGAACGGGACGCTGTCGATCATGGTGGGCGGGGACGAGGGGGCATTCGCGAAGGTCGAGCCGCTCTTGCGGTGCATGGGGAAGACGATCACGCACTGCGGGGCGAGCGGGGCGGGGCAACTCACGAAGCTGGTGAACCAGATCCTGGTGTCGGTGACGAACCTGGCGGTGTCGGAGGCGCTGGTGTTCGCGCGGCGGAACGGGCTGGACGGGGAGAAGACGGTGGCGGCGCTGTCCGGGGGGGCGGCGGGGTCGTGGCAGTTGGCGAACCTGGGCCCGCGGATGCTGAAGGGGGACTTCGCGCCGGGGTTCACGATCGATCTGCAGTTGAAGGACCTGCGGCTGGTGGCGGAGGCGGCGGCGGGGTCGCGGACCCCCCTGCTGGCGTTGTCGCTGGTGCAGCAGTTGTTCACGAGCGCGCAGGCGGCGGGGCGCGGCGCGGAGGGGACGCAGGCGCTGTTCTCGGTGGTGGAGAAGATGGCGCGGTAGGACGTGGTTCGAAGGGGCGTATTAGGATCGGATCGTGACTGGGGGGCAACGCTGTTCATCGGCGCCAAAAAGACCCGAAGTGTCTGCCACCAAGGGCGGGGGAGGGCGTCCGGTCGTTCGGAAGGTTGTTTCAGGGCAGACAAGAATGTCCGCCCCACCGATTTGGGAACCTGACGAGCGCTGCGGGGGATCGCGGCGGGCCGCGCGGCAGGGTTCGTGAAACCGCAAGCGACATGCGGTGCGGCGCAGCGCGAATGACATGGTTCAGGTGGCGCGGGCGAGGCGCTTCAGCATCTCGGCGAGGCCGAGCACCAGGCGGGACATGGCGGGGTAGTTGAGCGTGTCGGGGGTGTCGGTGCGGTCGTGGTAGCGGGGGTTTCGGAAGAAGGCGGTGTCGGTGACCATGACGGCCCGGTAGCCGTGCTCCCAGAAGGACCAGTGGTCGGACATGCTCAGGGCTTCGACGGCGCGGGGGGCGGCGACCCATCTCGAGGGGAAGCGGATCGACTTGCGGAAGAGGCGGTGGCAGCGGCGGGTGAACCAGAGGGAGGGCATGTCGCCGCAGAAGGCGATGAAGTCGGCGCGGTTGGGGATCAGCCAGCGGAGAGGTGGCTTGTCGAACGGGGGCGGTACGCGCTGGTCGGCGGGGTCGTCGCTGAAGCAGCCGATCATCTCGAGGTTGACCATGCCGGCGATGTCCTCGTTGCGGTCGCGGCAGCGGCGGGCGTAGACGAAGCTGCCCATCTCGGGGCCCTTGTAGAAGGGCGGCTCTTCGTTGACGAAGCCGACGAATCGGACGGAGTCGCGCGGGCGCGAGGCGGCGAGCAGGCGGGCGCACTCGAGCAGGCCGGCGACGGCGGAGGCGTTGTCGTCGGCGCCGGGGGTGCCGGGGACGGAGTCGTAATGGGCACCGAGGAGCCAGACGTGGTCGGGATTCTTCGTGCCGGTGATCTGGGCCTCGATGTTGCGGACCGGCCTGCCGAAGGCCGGGTACTCGTGGGCGGCGGGGGCGAGGCCGGCGGCGCGGAGCGTGTCTTCTACGTAGCGGGCGGCCGCCTCGAGGGCGCCGGGGCGGTAGAGCAGGTTGCGCTCGCCGATCACACCGGCGAGCATGTCGACGTGGCGGCGGAGGTTCCGTTCGAGGGTGGCGAGGTCTGCGTCGGCGGGGGGGCGGGGCACGGGGATACTGTACGAAGTGGGATGAGTGTCGGAGAGGGGGATTTGTCGGCTGGCGGATCGGGGGCGGCGCTTTAGCCGCTTAGGCTCCTGTCGCTCTGCCCCGGCGTGAGAGTGCGGGGTCAGTCGCAGCGGTAGCCGCCGTACTCGTAGAGCGTGTTGCGGGAGGGCTTCGTCGGGTGGTGGAGGACGGTGACGGGTCGGCCGACGGCGACCGCGTCGTGTTCCGCGGCCGTGGGGACGTTGACGTGGCCGGTGACCGGGGTAGTCGCGCCGGCGGGGGTGAAGGCGTAGTGGAGGGAGTAAACGGTGTAGCGGACGTTGCCGCCCTTCCCGGACTGGGTGCTCTTGTGGGTGATCGTGCCGGGGACGGCGAGGCCGTCGGTGTAGAGGCGGCGCTGGCGGCGGGGGCGGACGACGGTGACGACGTAGAGCACGGTGCTGACGAACACGGCCTCGGGGAGGATGATCGCCGGGAGGAGCCAGACGAGCATGCCCCACTGGTGCTCGGCGGCGCGGCTGTAGGCGAGGGGACCGAGGGCGTAGGCGCGGACGGCGAGCGGCGGGCGGGCGTCGGGCGGGAAGGCCATGTCGTCGGGGCGGTGCCCGGCCTTGATGAACGGCATCGAGATCCGCGTGAAGTCGGCCCAGTTGACGCGGGAGTGGTCGTCGCGCGCGGGGCGGCCGGGGCTCGTGTAGGTGTAATGGGCGACGCGGTCGAGGGTGTTGAAGGCGTTGCGGTGCTCGTGGAGGGAGCGGACGGTGGCGGTGGCGTCGTGGCCGAGCCATTTCAGGGCGGCCTCGTTGAACAGCGCGGCGGCGGCGAAGAGCGTGGCGGCGACGGCGGCGGCGAGGATCAGCCGGGCGATCGCCTTGAGGAGCGGGCGGGGACGGGTCGGGCGGGCGGCGCGGGGCGGAGGGGGAAGCGGTGGCATCGGCGGCATTTGTAGCTCGCGTCGCGCTACTTGGCGAAGATGAAGCGCACCAACAGGTAGACGAGGGCGAAGACGTAGGCGCCGGCGAAGTGTTCCTGCGGAGTGCGGGCGCGGGCACTGGGCTTGGGCGGCGGGAGGAGGAGGCGGCTGGTCTGGACGGCCAGGGCGGCCATCAGGAACGGGGTCAGGACGAGGTTGACGACCTGGAGCGCGGGGACTTTGACGACCGCGGCCGGCATCACGAGCAGGCTGAGGAAGCCGCACGCGACGCCGCCGAGGAGCCACAGGGCGAGGCGGCCGAGGCGGAGGTGGTGGGCGCGCCGCGGCGGGTCGGCGGGGGCGGAGGAGAAGCCGCGGGCGACCCAGGAGATGAACCGGCCGACGAGCTCGGCGAGCGCCTCGAAGGCGCCGCCGAGGAGGACCTCGCCGAGCAGTTGGAAGATGACTTCGAAGAGGCACTCCATTTCGGTTCACCGCGGGGACGCAGCGGGCGCAAAGCGGATCAGGTGGGGACGCAGTAGTAGTCGCCGTAGTCGTAGGCGACGCTGCGGCGGTCCGGGTCATTTGGGTCGTAGAGGACGGTGATCGGGTCGCCGGTGCTGATCTTGTCCCAGGCGTCTTTCGGGGCGGCGATGGACTCGCCCTTGCGGGTCTTGCCGTCGGGGGTGCGGAACTGGTAGCCGACGTGGAACGTGCGGTTCTTGCTGCCGCCGGCGCGTTTCGAGATGACGGTGCCGGGGGCGGCCGTTCCGGAGCGGAAGAGGCGGCGGGTGCGCCAGGGGGTGACGTAGAACTGGTAGACGAAGACGCTGAGGATGCCGTTCCAGAACGCGGCGAAGAGGAAGATGAAGCCGATCTTGGCCCAAGGGGATTCGCCGGGCTCGAGCGGGGTGTCGTAGAAGAGCGGCGGGGCGTGGCCGATCGAGCGCACGCGGATCGTGACGGGGAGGTTGGCGGCGGGCGGCGTGTTCTGGAAGCGGGTGAACGTTTCGAACGAGACGTTGTCCTGGCTTTGACGCGCGCCGGTCGGCAGGTCGTAGGCGTACTCGGCGTGGTAGCTGATCTTGCCCTTCGAGCCGCGCGTCTCCCAGACGCGCTGGACGCGGGCGGTGTGGTCGGTGCCGAACAGGGCCCAGGCGCACGCGGCGGGGACCGCCAGGAGCAGGCCGAGGCCGACGAGCATGTGCGGGAGGATGAACAGGCGGGCGCCCCAGAGCGTGCAGCCGTGGCCCAGGCGCGTGCGGACGCGGCGGAAGTGGGGGAGGAGCTCGGGCGGGATGGCCGGGGTGGTCGTGCGGGACATGGCGTGATGCGCATTAGATCGGTCGGGGGGCGGCGCAGCGATTATGAAATGGGGGGAGGATTTGAAGGGGGAGCCCACAGCCAGCAGCTATGGCGCATCGCCGTCGATCGCACGACGGGTTCGACAGGACCTCCGCCCGAGGCACCGCGCGGTCGGGCTACATCAGCCCCTTTAGCGTCTCGAGGTTCACGGCGTCCCAGTCGCGGCCGTCGTCGTGCTTGGCTTTGGGGGTCTCGAGGATCTTGGGGGTGTCGCGCCAGCGTTTGTCGCGCACGATCGGGCGGAAGCCGTCGAGGCCGATCAGGCCGCGGCCGATGTGGTCGTGGCGGTCGACGCGGCTGCCGAGGTCCTTCTTGGAGTCGTTCAGGTGCCAGACCTTGACGCGGTCGACGCCGACGGTCTGGTCGAGTTGTTTGACGAAGCCCGCGTACTTGCGGCCGCGGAAGTCATAGCCGGCGGCGAACAGGTGGGCGGTATCGAGGCAGACCGCGAGGCGGTCGGGGTGCTTCACGAGACCGATGATCGTGGCGAGGTGCTCGAGGCGGTGACCGAGGCAAGTGCCCTGGCCGGCGGTGATTTCGAGGCAGGTGACGACGTGGGGGGACGCCGCTTTCCTGCTGGCGGCGAGACGCGGGACCTCGGCGTGGATGATGTCGAGGGCGGCGGCGACGCGCTTGAGGCCGGCGTTTTCGCCGCACTCCATGTGGGCACCGGGGTGGGTGACGAGGTAAGGGATGTCGAGCAGGATGCAGCGCCTGAGTTCCTCGGCGAACAGGTCGATGCTCTTCCGCCACAGGGCGTCGTCGGGCGAGGCGAGGTTGATCAGGTAGCTGTCGTGGCTGACCGTCTGCGCGAACTTCAGCCGGGTGCAGTGGGATCGCCACTCGGCGATCGAGGCGTCCTCAAGCGGCTTGCACTTCCACTGCTGCTGGTTCTTCGTGAAGATCTGGACGGTGTCCATGCCGAGCGTTTCGGCGGCGGTGGCGGCGTTGTGGAGGCCGCCGGAGATCGAGAGGTGGGAGCCGAACATCGTGGGCGGGATGGTAATCGATCGGCGAGCGGGGGGCACGCGGTATAGGGGTTTGCGGGACTCGGCGCGCGGCGTGGCGGGCGGTAGATTGTCCGGCTCACGGATCAGGCACCTCTTTATCGGGAGCGAGGAACATGATCAACGGTTGCAGAGTCTGGGCGGTCGCTTGTGCGATGGCGGTGTGGACCGGCGGGGCGGCAGCACAGCAGCAGCCGCTACCGCGCCTCAAGGTCTCGGAGAACAAGCGGTACCTGGTGACGGCGGAGGGGAAGCCGTTCTTTTACCTCGGGGACACGGCTTGGGAGTTGTTCCACCGGCTGAACCGGGAGGAGGCCGACCGGTACCTGAAGGACCGGGCGGACAAGGGGTACACCGTGATCCAGGCCGTCGCGATCGCGGAGCTCGAGGGGCACGTCGACCCGAACCCGTATAAGCATCTGCCGCTGGTCGAGCAGGACCCGGCGCGGCCGGCCGTGCAGGACGGGCCGGCGAACGATTACTGGGATCACGTGGATTACATTGTGGAGCGGGCGAACGCGCTGGGGATGTACGTCGGGTTCTTGCCGACGTGGGGCCGCTACTGGCACGACACGAACAACAACCGCAAGCCGCTGTTCACCGCCGCCAACGCCGAGGCGTACGGGCGGTTCCTCGGCCAGCGGTACAAGGACAAGGGGATCATCTGGGTGGTCGGCGGCGACCGGAAGGTCGAGAATGACGAGCAGAAGGAGGTCATCCGCGCGATGGCCAAGGGGTTGAAGGCCGGCGACGGCGGGGCGCACCTGATCACGTTCCACCCGCGCGGCGGGGCGGGGTCGGCGGAGGTGTTCCACGCGGACGAGTGGCTGGACTTCAACATGCGGCAGAACGGGCACGTCCCGGAGTTCACCGGGCGGTACGACCAGACGCGCGTCGACTACGACCGCACGCCGGTCAAGCCCGTGCTCGACGGCGAGCCGATCTACGAGGACCACCCGGTGTCGTTCAAGGCCAAGGAGCTCGGGCACTCGATCGCCGGGGACGTGCGGCGGCCGCTCTACTGGAACTTGTTCACCGGCGCGTGCGGGCACACGTACGGGCACCACTCGGTCTGGCAGATGTGGGACAAGGGGCGCGGGCCGATCAACAACCCGTTGATGCCGTGGCACGAGGCGATCGCGCAGCCCGGGGCCGGGCAGATGCAGCACGGGCGGCGGCTGATCGAGTCGCGGCCGTTCCTGACGCGGGTGCCCGACGACTCGGTGATCGTCACCGGCAGCGTGCCGACGTCGGTGCCCGGGGCCGGGCGGTACCGGTTCGTCGCGACGCGCGACGAGGCGGGGACGTACGCGATGGTCTACGCGCCGGTCGGCCGGCCGTTCGCGGTGCGGATGGACGCGGTCAAGGCGGACAAGGTCAAGGCGTGGTGGTTCAACCCGCGGAACGGGGAGGCAACCGCGATCGGCGAGGTGGCCGGCGGCAAGGGCGCGAAGACGTTCACCCCGCCGGACCACGGCGAGATGATCGACTGGGTCCTGGTGCTGGACGACGCGTCGAAGAACTACCCGCCGCCGGGCTCACGGTGAGCGGCCTCACGCGAGGCGTGTTGGGCGCGGTGGGTTGAGCCCGCGCGGGGGATCGGGCGTTACCGCGGCCGCTCGACGTCGGCTAGGATGCGCGCTCGACGCGGCGCCGCGGTGGCTCTGCGCGACCGCCGGAAACGGATATCCCTCAGGGGCTCGGGACGCATGGACGGTGACGGTGCAGAGACGGGGACGCCGGCGCCCACGTCACCGGGGTCGGGGCCGGTCGGGCAGCCCGTCGCGGAGGTGCTCGAGAGCATCTCCGACGCGTTCTTCGCCCTCGACTTCGATTGGCGGTTCACGTACCTGAACTCGGCGGCGGAGCAGTTGCTGCTGCGGCCGCGCGCCGGGCTGCTGGGGAAGGTGCTGTGGGCGGAGTTCCCGCAGGCGGCCGGGACGTTGTTCGAGCGGGAGTACCGCCGCGCGATGGCCGAGCGGGTGACGGCGCGGTTCGTCGAACGGTACCCGTCGCTGGAGACGTGGTTCGAGGTGCGCGCGTACCCGACGCCGACCGGGCTGTCGGTCTACTTCCAGGGGATCAACGACCGGCGGCGGATGGAGGAGGAGCTGCGGCGGTCGGAGGCGCGGTACCGGTCGCTGGTGACCGCGACGTCCGCGATCGTCTGGACCACCGACGGCCAGGGGGCGATCGTCGACGACAACGCGTCGTGGCAGCGGTTCACCGGGCAGACGTTCGAGCAGTGCCGCGGCTGGGGGTGGCTGGACGCGATCCACCCGGGCGACCGCGACGCGACGGCGGCGGCGTGGCGCGCGGCGCTGGCGGCGCGGGCGCCGTACCGGGTCGAGTACCGGATCGCGCACCGGGCCGGGGGGTACCGGCACGTCGTCGCGCGCGGCGCGCCGGTGCCGGACGGGGCGGACGGGCTGGTCGAGTGGGTCGGCACGTGCACCGACGTGGACGAGCAGCGGCGGGCGGCGGAGGCGCGGCGGATGAGCGACTTCCGCCTGCAGCGGTTGATCGAGCAGTCGCCGCTCAGCGTACAGATCCTCGCGCCGGACGGAACGACGCGGCAGGTGAACCGGGCGTGGGAGCGGCTGTGGGCGATCTCGCCGGCGGAGCTGGCGTCGTACAACATGCTGGCCGACGCTGAGCTCGAGCGGAACGGGGTGATGGCGCTGATCCGCCGCGCGTTCGCCGGCGAGGCCGTCACGATCCCGCCGATCCCGTACCGCCCGGACCGCGGGCAGCACGCCGGGCGCGTCCGGTGGGTCGGCGCGTACGTCTACCCGGTGCGGGACGACGCCGGGCGGGTCGAAGAGGTCGTGATCGTCCACGACGACGTGACCGAGCGGCGGGAGGCGGAGCTGGCGCTGGCGGACAGCCGGCGGCGCCTGCAGGCACTGTTCGACACCGCGCAGGACGCGATCTTCCTCGCCGACGACCGGGCGCGGTACGTGGACGTCAACCCGGCCGCTTGCGCGCTGACCGGATATGCCCGCGACGAGCTGCTGCGGATGAGCGTGTGGGACGTCACCCCCCTGCCCGACCACGCGGCCGGCGACGACCTCTGGCGGCAGTTCGTCGAGGCGGGGCGGCTGTCGGGTGAGTACGTGCTCCGCCGCAAGGACGGCGGCGCGGTGACGGCCGAGTACCGGGCCGTCGCGAACATCGAGCCGGGGCTGCACCTGTCGGTCCTGCGGGACGTGACCGAGCGGCGGCGGGCGGCGGACGAGTTGGTCGCGACCCGCGAGCGTCTCGAACTGGCGCTCGAGGCGTCGGAGCTGGGCACGTTCCACTGCCCGATGCCGCTGGGGACGATCGTGTGGAACGCCAAGTGCAGTGAGCACTTCTTCCTCCCGCCCGACGCCGAGGTCGACTTCGAGCTGTTCTACGCGATCCTGCACCCGGACGACCGGGCGCGGACGCGCGAGGCGGTCGAGCGGGCGGTGTTCGAGCACGGCGGGTATGACATCGAGTACCGCACCGTCTCGCCGGACGGCGCGCGCGTGCGGTGGGTGCGGGCGATCGGCCGGGGGTTCTACGACGCCGCCGGCAGACCGACACGGTTCGACGGCGTGACGATCGACGTGACCGACCGCAAGCGGGTCGAGGAGGAGCGCGAGCGGCTGCTGGCGGCCGAGCGGGCGGCCCGGGCGGAGGCGGAGCGCGCGAGCCGGATGAAGGATGAGTTCCTCGCGACGCTCAGCCACGAATTGCGGACGCCGCTGAACGCGATCCTCGGGTGGGCCCAGATCCTGCGGGGCGCGCCGGCGGCCGCCGACGACGTCGCCGAGGGGCTGGACGTGATCGAGCGGAACGCGCGGGCGCAGACGCGGATCATCGACGACCTGCTCGACATGAGCCGGATCATCTCCGGCAAGGTGCGGCTGGACGTCCGCCGGATCGATTTGTGGCCGGTCGTGCTGGCGGCGGTCGAGACGGTGCGGCACGCGGCCGGCGCGAAGGGCGTGCGGCTGGACGTCGCGGCGGTGGGGGCGGGCGGCGCGGCGGTCGTCACCGGCGACCCGCAGCGGTTGCAGCAGGTGTTCTGGAACCTGCTGAGCAACGCCGTGAAGTTCTCCCCCGGCGGCTCGACCGTGCGCGTGCGGCTCGCGCGGGCGGACGGCCGGGCCGAGGTGAGCGTCGCCGACGCCGGCGAGGGGATCCGGCCTGACTTCCTCCCGTTCGTCTTCGACCGGTTCCGGCAGGCGGACGCTTCGACCACGCGGCGGCACGGCGGCCTCGGCCTCGGCCTGTCGATCGTCAAGCAACTCGCCGAACTGCACGGTGGCACGGTGCGGGCGACCAGCGCGGGGCCGGGTCAAGGCGCGACGTTCACCCTTACGCTGCCCCTGGCGGCCACGGGGACGGCCCCGCCCGGCGGCGGCGCCGCCGCCGGGCCAACCGCCCCCGCCGGGGCCCCCCCGCCCGCTGAGGCCGAGCCGGTGTTCGCCACCGCCGCGGCGCTCGACCTGACCGGCGTCGTCGCCGTCGTCGTCGACGACGAGCCGGACGCGCGCGAGCTCGTCCGCCGGTTGCTGGCCGACCGCGGCGCCCGGGTGGTGACGGCGGCGTCCGCGGGGGAAGCGCTCGACGCGCTACGCCGGGTCCGCCCGCACGTGCTGGTCAGCGACATCGCCATGCCCGGTGAGGACGGCTACGCCCTGATCCGCCGGGTGCGCGCGCTGCCCGCGGCCGACGGCGGGCAGACGCCCGCGCTCGCGCTGACCGCCTACGCCCGCGCGGAGGACCGCATGCGCGCCGTCGTCGCCGGGTTCCAGCACCACGTCCCCAAGCCCGTCGAGCCTGCCGAGCTGGTCACGATGGTCGCCAGTCTGGCAGGGCGGGCGTAACCACCCCGCCGGGGCCGCGGGGGCACCGAGACCGACCGGCCGCGCGCTCCACGCGGCCTGGGGTCAGCGCGCTACCTCGCGTAGGGGATGTTCCCCCTGCGGGCGTCCTCCGGCATCGGCACCTTCGCCAGGTCCTCCCCCTGCTGCAGTCGCCAACGCTTTAGCGTCGCGCGCAGTTCGTCCAGCGCCTTCGCGTGCGCGGGGTCGCTCGCGAGGTCGCGCTGTTCGAACGGGTCGACAGACACGTCGTACAGTTCCTCCGCCGGGCGGTGGCGGAACCGGGCCACCGCCCGGGCGGCGCGGGGGTCGGTCTCGGCGAGCCTGACCCAGCTGTCCCAGTACGGGCGGCCGTCGGGGCCGGCGCCGTCGCTCACGTGGGTCTTGAACGGGGCGTGCGGCGCGAGGTTCAGGACGTACTTAAACCGCGGCGTCCGCACGCACCGCGCGGGCGAGCGGTTCATGTCGCCGTCGCCGGTGTGGGACGCGAAGACCGAGTCGTGGTGGCGGTCGGCCTTGCCGAGCAGGACGGGGAGGAAGCTGCGGCCGTCGATCCCGGCGGGCGCCGCGCCGCCGGCGGCCTCGACGACGGTCGGCAGCAGGTCGACCAAACTGACCAGCGCGGCGGTCTGGCCGCCGACCCTGACCTTGCCGGGCCAGCGGACCAGGAGCGGCACGCGGACGCCGGCGTCGTACAAGTTCCACTTCGCCATCGGCCACTGCGCGCCCTGGTCGGCGGTGAACGCGAACAGCGTGTCGTCGGCGTAGCCGTGGCGGGCGAGCGCGTCGAGCACCGCGCCGACCTGGCGGTCCATCCACGTGACGTCCGTGTAGTACCCCGCGCGGGCGGTGCGGGTCTCCGGCGTGTCGAGCAGGTCGGGCGGGAGCTTCAGCGCGGCGGGGTCGTACCCGTCGGCCTCGGGCCAGTAGACGTGCGGCGAGTGCGAGCAGACGACCAGGCAGAGCGGGCGGGCCGAACGGTCGTGCGACGCGAGCAACTGGTCGACGGCGTCCGTGCCCAGGTCGGTCCACAGGACGTGGTTCTTGCCTAGCGGCATCACGTTGGACCTCGGCAGGTACTCGAACGGGAACGCCGGCCTCGGCCCGACGTGCGTCTTGCCGGCGAGCACGACGCGGTAGCCGAGGTCCTTCATGAAGTGCGGGAGCGAGCGGACCGGGTCATGCACGAGGCTGTGGTTCGCGTGGGCGCCGCTGCGGAACGGGTAGAGGCCGGTGTAGAGCGACGAGCGGGAGGGCGTGCAGGTCGGGGAGGGGGCGATCGCGGCGTCGAACCGCATCCCCTCGCGGGCGAGGCGGTCGAGGGTGGGCGTGCGGACGTCGGTCGCGCCGTACGGACCGGCGTCGCTCCACGAGTAGTCGTCGGCGACGAACAGCACCACGTGCGGGCGGCGCGCCACGTCCGCGGCCGACGCGACGGCGGGACGGACCAGGAGGGTCAGCGCCAGCAGGGACAGCGCGACCGGAGACAAGCGGGGGCGGGGGCGCATGGCCGCCGATTCTCACGACGCCGCAGGGGTTGTCCACCCGCCCGGCGGACGGCCGGGCGGGTTGGCCGCCCGCGCGCTCGGGGAGGGCGGGTCATCCGCGCTTCACGAGCTTGCGGCGGAGCGCGCGCATGACGCGGGCGACCGGCAGGATCATCCGCACCTTGGCCGGCAGCCGCGGGGCGGGGCGGCCGTCGTCGAGCGACACCGGCACGCCGATCGCGTGGCGGAGGAGCCGCTCGAACTGCCACTGCGGGATCCACTCCTCGCCGTAGTTGCGGCTGACGTCGGCGACCGGGTTGCTGTCGACCAGCAGGAACCCGCGCTGCTTCAGGTGGAGCAGCGCGCGGCCGTACGCGGCCTTGCCGGCGTGGCTGACGCGGTAGAACATCGACTCGACCGACGCGTACGCGCCGATGTGGACGCCGAAGCACCCGCCGGCCAGCTCGCCGTCCTGCCACGCCTCGTAGCTGTGGGCGAACCCCATCTCGAACAGCTTCGAGTAGCCGTCGACGAACGCGGGAAGGATCCAGCTCCGGCCGGTGCGGCGCGTGGCGCAGGCGCGGAGCACCTCGTCGAACGCGGTGTCGCAGCGGAACTCGAACCGGGGGGAGAACACGTACCGCCGCTGCCCGCGCGGGACGGCGACGTCCTTGAGCAGGTGCACGCCGCGGTGCGGGTGGGCCACCCACTCGACCGGCGTCCCCTCGTCCCCGAGGAAGCAGGGCATGTCCCCCAGCGCGTAGTGAGCGAGGATGTCGTTCGGGTCGGCGGAGATGGTGGGGGAGGAGGCGAGCACGGTCGGTCGGTCGAATCGGGACAGGCTGCGGGTCGAGCGCGTCTCGTACGACGATCGTGGGGAGCGCCGCCGGCGCGTCAGGACGTGACGGGCGCGGGCGGCGCGGCGGCCTCGCGCGAAGCGGGCGGTGGCGGCGGCGCCGGCGCCTCGGGCGCGGCCGCGTCGGTCGGGGTCGGAGTTGGCGCGGCGGCCACCGTCGCTTCAGGCGCTCCCGGCCCCCCCGCCGGTCCCGACGGCGGCTTCCGCCGGCCCGGCAGCTGGCGCGCCACCTTCCGCCCCGCGCGCAGTCCCGGGAGCAGCGCCTTGATCTGCCATGGCAACTCCGGGCACGGGCGGCCGTCGGTCAGGGACGGCCGGTCGCGCAGGCAGTCGAAGATCAGCTTTTCGAACGTCCACTGCGGCATCCACTCTTCGCCGTAGTTGACCATGTGGTTCGCGACGCCGTTCGTGTCGACGATCTTGAAACCCCGCTTCTGGAGGTGCACCAGCGTCTGCCCATAGGCGGCCTTGCTGGCGTTGCTCATGCGGTGGAACATCGAGTCGCACGACACCATCGACCCGAGCTGGATCCCGTACCCGCCGCCGACCAGCTTCCCCTCGTTCCACGCCTCGTAACTGTGCGCGAACCCCATCCTGTGCAGCGTGATCAGGCCCTGGATGTAGGCCTCGCTCAGCCACGTCTCGGCGTCGTGGTGGAGCTCCGGGTCGGCGCAGCCGCGGACGACGTCCTCGAACGCGGTGTCGTAGCGGATATCGAACAGCGGGGAGAAGATGTACCGCTTCTGCTTCCGCGGGAACTCGACCTTGTCCAGCCATTGGACGCCGCGGTGGCTGCCGGCCACCCAGTGCACCGGGCCGCTGCTCCCGTTCACCCAGTTGACCATCTGGCCGCGGACGTAGTGGAACAACACGCTGACCGGGTCGGCGCTGACCCGGTCGGACGAGATCATGTCGATGAAACGGCGCATGGAGGCGGGGCTCTGGAGTTAGGACAACGGCGGCGGCGTCCGCGCACGCGGGGTCTACGCCATTTATTGGCATATTCGCCGCGCGCCTTGAATGATCCGGGCGGCCCGTCGCCGCCGTTATCGGACGCGCCGCGAGCGTAGGGGGCGGGGCGGGCCGGGGTCAACGCCCAAAGCGGGGCTCGCGCCGCCCTGGCGGGTCCGTGCGCCCCGAAGCGGGGGTGGCTACTGATCCGGATCCTGTTCCTTCGGCTGCGCCTGGGGCTTCGCGAGCGCCTTGCGCCTGGAGTCCTCCAGCAGGCGCTTGAACGCGTCAGGCGCGTGCCACTCGACGTGCCCGTCGGCGTAGAGCGCGTTGGTGCCGTCGCCGGCGTCCAGCGCGGCCTTGTCGTAGGCGATGATCACCTCGGCCGCGTGCGGCCCCTGGGCCGGGTTCACGCCGCCGGGGTACTGGATCAGGACGAAGTCGGCGCCGTCCTTCGCCGGGCCGAACGGCGACTTGATCGCGTCGGCCGCCAGGTCCTGCGTCTTGGTCAGCGTGGCGATGTCGGGCGGGAACTTGCCCTTGTTCTCGTTCGAGTAAAACATGACCGCCGCCCCGATCTGGCGCAAGTTCGACGCGCTGGCGACGCGGTCGGCCGCGTCCTCGCTCGCGCCCAGCGTCGGGACGCCGAGGGCGAGCCAGAGCACGGGCGAGTCGGCCCAGGCGATCGGGGAGGTCAGCGGGTTGGCGACGGTGCGCGTCTTCAGCACGCCGTCCGCCGTCGCCTTGACCGACAGCGCGTCGTGGCCGACGTACTCCATCAGCCGCCGCATAGACGGCAGCAGGTCGGCGCCGGTGGCGGCCTCGTCGTCGCCGTCGCCGTCGCCGTCGCCGAACCCGCCGAAGCTCTTCGCGAAGGAGACGAGCAGCAGCCCGACCGGGTACAGGCTTTTCGCGATCTCGGGGCCGGACGTGTACAGCACCGGGCCAGCGTCGCCGGTCCGCTTCCGGGAGGCGACGTAGTCCGGGTTGTCCAGCAGGCTCTTGCCGCCGTCCCGGAGTTGCCGCACCGCGTCCTCGACGAGCTGCGGGTAGAGCGCGACCACGAACCGGTCGCCCACCACGGCCCACGCCGGGCTGAACGGCGTGCCCCACTGCCCGAACTCCAGGTATTCGATCCGCACGCCGTCCACGTTGAGCTGCCGGACCCGGGCGTTGTTGCGGCCGCCGCCGCCGCCGTCGCCGAGCATCTTCACGAGCATCCCGCGCACCGCGCCGGCGGCCTTGTCGAACTTCGCGGCGTCGCGGACGTTGGTCACCAGCGTCCACCCGGTGAACGCGAACCCGCCCTGCGACGCGGCGTTGTACACGACCCACTGGTCGCCCAGCGCCGACAGGACGTCCTTCAGCGGCAGGCCCAACCCCTCGGAACCCTGCTCGAGCTGGTTGAACCCTTCGCGCGCGCCGTTCCCGGCCAGCTTGATCGCCGACGCCTTCACCTGGTCGTACGCCTTCGCCAAATCAAGCCGGACGGCGGCGGCGGCCATCGCGTCGGGCGGGATCGCCTTGATCATCGCCGCGTCCACCGCCTGCTGCGCGGCGAACGCGAGCAGCCCGCGCGGCGGCCCGTCGGTCCGCAGCAGCGACCGCGTGACGAACTGCCGATCCTCGACGACGGTCTTCTCCCCCATCCCGCGCACGTTGTCCAGGCCGAGCTCGCCCAGCAGCTTGTCCCAGTTGCCGATCAGCAGCTGGAAGTCGGCGTTCCCCTCCCGCTCGAGCAGCTTTTGGACTACGCCGAGCGACCCCTTCGTGTCGAGGTAGGTCGTCAGCACCGCCGACTCCCCCGGCACCTTCCCGACGGTGTCGGCGAACGCGGGCGCGGCCTTCAGCGTCTCGCCGACGGTTCCCTTGACCAGCTTCGGCACGAACTCGTCGGCCCCGTCGCCGAGGAACATCACGAACGTGTCGCCGACGAACCCCCACGTGACCTGCGACCGCCCCTCCCGGTCGGGCTTGGCAAACACCCACGAGTCCCCGAGCTTGACCATCTTCAGCCGCTCCCCCACCCGCTCCTTCATCCGCGCGTGCACCGGCTTGAAGTGCTCCTCGAACTCCTTCCGCTTCGCGCCCAGGTCGATCATCAGCACGCTCTGCGGGTTCAGCCGCCGCTTGGCCTGCCGGAGTTCGAGCAGGGCGAACGCGCCTTCGCACTGGGCCGCGTCGCGCAGGAGGTACGGGAGCTGAGCCGAGATCGACCCGCCGCCCGCCGCGCCGCCGTCGTCGTCCCGCATCTCGAGCAGCACGTCCTGGAGCACCTGCCGCCACGGCCCCATGACCCGCTCGTCGGCGAGCATCTTCGCGGCCGCCGTCGTCTGGAGCGCCACGTTGGGCGACCACCCGACGTACACCAGCGTGGAGGCGGGGAGCCGGTCTGCCAGCGGCTGGGCGGCCGCGCCCGGCCCCGCGACCAGGGCGGTCAGGAGCGCGAAAAGAGCCCCTTTGAAGCAGGGGCTCGATCCGCCGCCGCGCGGGCGAAGGGTTGCCGAAATGTCGTCCGTCGTCCGCCGCGCGAGATGCCGCGTCATGGGGCGCCTTTCTTAGCGTCGTCCTGCTTCTTCTGCTCGGCCTGTTTCTGTCGGATCAGTTGCTGCTGCGCGGTCGCGTTCAGGTTCCACTCGACGTGGCCGTCGCCGTACAGCATGTTGATCCCCGGCACGTTCGGCCGGAACTTCTCGTGCGCGACCACGACCTCCGCCGGCGTGGTGTTGTCCTTGCCGGCGCCGAGGTACTCGTAGTCGCTCTCCTTGTTGATCCACGCGGCGAGCTCCTCGGGCGTCTTGTCCCGTGGCGCGCGCGTCTTCGTGTCGGGGTTGACGAACACCTCGACCGTCACGTCCTGCGTCAGCAGCAGCTCGCCCATCGTCCGCGGGTACTTGCCCTTGTTCTCGTTGGCGTACAGCAGCATCGCCTGCCCGATCTGCCGCAGGTTGCTCGCGCTCTTCACGCGGTTGGCCGTCACCCGGGCCCGCGTCAGCGACGGCAGCGCGACCCCGACCATCGCCGCCTGCTGCGCCGCGATCACCGACCCCAGCCCCCCGCCCGCCAGCAGTTCGCTCCCCGGGAACGGTGCGACGGACCGCCAGTGCCAGCCGGCCTTGTCCACCCACCCCACGCCGGCGGCCGGCGTCACGTGCGGCATCAGCTTGGCCAGCGGCGGCATCACCAGCGCGGGCGTCCGCGCGCCGTACAAATCGATCGCCCCGAAGTACGCCCGCGACAGCATCAGGACGTCCTGGTACCCGTCGGCCGCGGTCTTCGGCAGGTCGTAGAAGCTGACGGCCGTCACCGCCTGCCCGCCCAGCCGCTTGCGCAGCGCCTGGAACGCCTCGTTCTCCAGGATCGACCGCCCCTTCCCCGCCACGTGTTCCGCAGCCCCCGCCACCACCTGCGGGTAGAGCGCGACGTACAGGTTGCCGTCCTTGATCGCCCACGCGGGCGCGATCACCGGGATCGCGAGGTAGTGGATCGTCAGGTCCCCCTGCCGGGTCGTGTTGAACGCGATCGTGATCTTTTCGCCGGCCGTCCCCTCCTTCATGATCCCGTTCAGCAATTGCTCGAGCTGGCCCAGAGCCTTCTGCGCCTTGCCGGCGTCGCGCAGGCGGTTGACCATCGTGATGCCGAGCGCGCCGCTCCCGCCCACGGTCGGGTCGGTGTACATCGCCCACTCGTCGCCGAGCGTGTCGAGGATGTCCGTCTGCAGGTCGAGCCCGAGCGCGCCCTTCACCTGATCGAGCCCCTGCTCGAACTCGGCGCTGGCGTCGGCGTCGATCTTCTTGATCATCGCCCGCACGGCCCCGAGCGTGCCGCCGGCGTCGAAGTGCCCGGCCGCCGCCATCGTCGCCGTTCGCGGCACCGCGCGCAGCGCCTCCTCCGACAGCGGCCGCGACTCGATCAGCGCCTTGACCAGCCCCGCGCGCGGCTCGGGCGACTCGACGAACGACCGGCTCGACCAGTCTTTCCCGTCGAACCCGCCCGCCCACGCCACCCGCTTCAGCGACGCAAGTCCGATCGCATCCCGGATCACCGGCCACTTCTGCTTCGCCTCGGGCGGGGCCAGATTCGCCACCGCCCGGTCCGCCATCGCCACGACCGCCTCGACGTCCACGTACACCGCCGCCACCGGGTCGGTCCCGACCCGCGCCATCGCGTCGGCGAACGCCTTGCTCCGCGCCAACGGCAACTCGGGCTTGCGCGCCGCGCTGACGTCGGCCGCGCCGAACGTCAGCACGACCACGCCGCCGGCCTCGTCCACCTTGATCGGCACGGGCGAGTCCTCGATCTTCGCCACGACCTTTCGCAGCTCGTCCGCCAGCGCCTTGGCGTCCGCCTTGGCGTCGCAGATCAGCGCGACGCGCGGGAGAGAGTTGACCTCGTCGGCCATCGTCCCCGGGCCGACGTACAGCGCCGACGGGTGCCGCCACATCGGCCCGGCGACGGCCATGATCAGCTTCGTCACGGCGGCCGCGTCCTCGTCGCCCTTCGTCACCCGCTCGAACATCCGCGGGATCGACTCGCCGACCAGCTCGCGCAGCTTCGACGCCTCCACCACCCCCTTCAGGTGCGACCCGTCGTACCCGGCCGCCGCCGCCGCTTCGCTCCCGCCCCACCCGACGTACACCAGCGCGTCCTGGGGGACGCGGTCCGCCAGCGGCTGCGCGCCCGCGAACGGGCCGCACCACAGCACCGACAGGAGAGCAATTGCGACGCCGACGACGACGACGGACCGCGTGCGTGTCATAACCTGCCGCCTTTCTTCGCCTTTTGGGCCTCGATCTTCCGCTGCGCTTCGGACATCAGCACGAACTCGACGTGCCCGTCCCCGAACAGCATGTTCATCCCCTGCGCGTGGTCTTCGGGCTTCTCGTAGAGCACGATGACGTCCGCGCCCACCGTGTTGTTCATCCCCGCCCCGAGGTAGACGTACGGGGAGTTCTCGTTCACCCACGCCGTCAGATCCGCCTGCCACTTCTTGTGCTCCGGGGAGCCCGGCTGGGCGTTGGGCCCGGGCGCGACCGGCGGCGGGCCCGCCGGCCCGTCACCGCTCGGGCACGTGAACACGTCCGGCGTCAGGTCCTGCGTTGCCAGCACCGTCCCGAGGTCCGGCGGGTACTTCCCGCGGTTCTCGTTCGAGTACATCAGGATTCCCATCCCGATCTGCCGCATGTTCGACGCGCACTTCACCCGGTTCGCCGTCTCCCGCGCCCGGTTCAGCGACGGCAGCAGGATGCTCGCCAGGAGCGCCTGCTGTCCGACGATCATCTGCCCGCCGCCGCCCGGCGTCAGCGCGGTGCTCCCCGGGAACGGCGACACGCTCTTCGAGTGCCACCCCTGCCCGTCCGTCCAGCTCACCCCGCCCGCCGGCGTCAGGTGCGGCATGATCTTCCGCAGCGGCGGGATCGCCATCGCCGGCGTGTCCGCGCCGACCATGTCCGCCACCCCGAGGTACATCCGCGTGATCATCAGGACTTCCTGGTACCCGTCCGGCGCCGTCTTCGGCAGGTTCATGAACGACACGCCCGACGCCGGCACGTTCCCCAGCCGCTTCCGCAGCGCCTGGAAGTCCTCGTTGTCCAGGATCGACTTGCCCCGGCCGCCCCCCTGCTCGATCGCCGCCTCGACGACCTGCGGGTAAAGCCCGGCGTACCAGTTCCCGTCCTTCACCGCCCACGCCGGCGCGACCAGCGGCACCGCGAGGTGGTGCATCGTCGCCCCGTTGACCGCGCTCCGCTTCACCTCGATCGTCATCGGGGTGTCGTTCTGCGTGTTCTGGCGAATCAGGCCGTTCGCGATGTCTTCCAGCTTCGTCAGCGACTGCTCCAGCTTCGCCGCGTCCCGCGCCCGGTTGACCAGCGAGAAGCCCAGCAACCCCTGCCCCGCCGCCATCGGGTCGCAGTACACCGCCCACTCGTCGCCGAGCACGTCGAACAGGTCCTTCTGAAGATCGACGCCGATCGCGTCACGCACCTGCGCGAAGAACCCGTCCACGGCCTGCCCGGCCTGCGGGTCGACCTGCGCCGCCGCCTGCCGGATCCCGGCGATCAGCGCGCCGAAGTCGAACTTCCCCGCCACCGCGACCGTCGCCGTCTGCGGGATCGTCTTCAGGATCGCGTCCGACAGCGGCTTGGCGTCCAGCATCGACGGGATCGCGCCCCGCCGCGGCGCCGGCGCCTCGACGAACGACTGGCTCATCCAGTCCTTGCCGTCGAACCCGGCGCTCCAGGCCGCCCGCTTGACCCCGCCCAGCCCGAGCGCGTCCCGCGCCTTGGTCCAGTTCTGGGCCTCCGGGCCGTTGCCGGCCATCGCGTTGACCAGGTTCACCGCGCCTTCCACGTCAAGGTAGACGGCAACGACCGGCGACTTTTGCACCTGCGCCATCGCCGACGTGAATTTCGTCGCCGTCGCGAGCGGCGCGGCCGGCCGCTGGCCCGCCCCCCACCCCTTGGCCCCGATAGACAGCACGACCAATCCCCCCTGCTCCTGCACCACGATCGGGAACGGCGCCCGCGCCTGCGCCGTCAGCTTCTTAAGCTGTTCCGCCAGCGCCGGCCCGTCCCGCCCGGCGTCGCAGAGCACCGCGACCCGCGGGGTGGGCGGCGCGTTCGGCCCGGCGGGCGGGTCGATCCCGCCGAAGTACATCGCCGTCGGCCGCCGCCACATCGGCCCCGCGACCGACGACACGACCGCAGCCACCTCCACCGCCTGCGGCTCGTTCGCGCCGAGCTTCTGCATCATCTTCGGCAGCGACTGGCTGATCACGTCCCCCAGCTTCGACTCCTTCAGCACCGCCTCAAGGTGCGACCCCGCATACCCCGGCCCCATCTGCTCGCTCCCCCCCCACGCCATGTAGAACAGCGCGTCGGCCGGCACCCGATCCGCCAGCGGCTGCGCGCGACTCACGCCGGCGATCAGCCCCAACCCCACGACCGTCAACACCCAACAGGTAACGCGAGTCCGCATCCGCATGAATCCTCCCTGGCATGAGTAGAAGTGACCTACGTTACCCACCCCCCTCCGTTATTCAAGAACGATCCCGCACCCTGCCGTCGCGCGCGGATCACGTCGGGTCCGCTTCAGCGGACGCGACTCCCAGCCGCCCCGCAGCGCCCCCGCTTCCCTCACTTCCCGATACAAAACTCCGAGAACACCCGCCCCAGCAGATCATCCGGCGACATCCGCCCGAGCACACCGCCGAGCACCTCCAGCGTCTCCCGCAGCTCCATCGCCACCAGCTCGCTCCCCGCCTCGATGGAATGGATCGCCCGCCCGAGCGCCGACTGCGCCTCCTCCAGCGCCCTCACGTGCCGCGCGTTCAGCGCGAGCCCCCCACCGTCCGCCACAGCCCCGAACGCCAGTTCGTCCAACCGCCGCCGCAGTTCCTCCAGACCCCGCCCGGAGAGCGCCGAGACGATAACCGCGCCGCCGACCGGGCGCACCACAGGCAGGTCACCCTTGGTGATGACGAGCAGATCGGCCGCGCGGCCGACGTCCACCGCGCCCCGCGTCGTGCTGCCGTCCTCGACCCTTACGAGCAAGTCGGCCCCTTCGACCTCCCGCATCGCCTGCTCCCGCATCTGACGCGCGATCGCTTCTTCCGCCGAACCCTGAACCCCAACCCCTAGCCCCTCTTCGATCCCCGCCACGTCCACCACCCGCACGACGCCCCGCGCCAGCCGCACCTCCGCCCACAGCGCGTCCCGCGTCGTCCCGGCCACGTCCGACACCACCGCCCGCTCCACCCCCGCCAGCGCGTTGAGCAGGGTGCTCTTCCCCGCGTTGGGCCGGCCGATCAGCACGACCCGCGGCTCGTGCGCCAGCCGCTCGAACCGCGCGCTCTCCGCCAAAACCGCCCCGAGCGCCCCAGACGCCGCCGCGCACCGCCCGCGCACCTGGTCGGCCGACAAGAACGTCACGTCCTCGTCCGAAAAGTCGATCCCCACCTCGATCAGCGCCAGCGCCTGCGCCACGTCGTCCATCACCGGCCGCAGCCGCCGCGCCAACTCCCCCCCGAGCAGTTGCCGCGCCGCCCGCAGCTCCCGCTCGCTCTGCGCCCCGATCGTCGCCGCCACCCCCTCCGCCTGCGTCAGATCGATCCGCCCGTTGAAGTACGCCCGGGCCGTGAACTCCCCCGGCTCCGCCTGCCGCGCCCCCCGGCGGACCATCTCGTCCAGCACCATCCGCGCGAGCACCGGGCTCCCGGGCAGATGGAACTCGACCAGGTCCTCCCCCGTGTAACTCCGAGGCCCCACAAACGAGTAAACCCACCCCGAGCATCCAGGCCAAATCCGACACCGCACTGCCCGCCCCCCCACCAGCGGCGCGGCGTCCGTCACCCCTCGAGCGACCTCCATCGCCCCCGGCCCACTGACGCGCACGATCACGCGAGCCGCCGCTCCCACGGCGCTGCTGATCGCGACTATCCTCTCAGTTTCGCCCATGATGTATTGCGCCTTAATGCGTCACGCCGCCGCCTCCGGCCGCCCGCACTCTGGGCACCGCTCAGGCGTGGCGCGGAGGTCGTAACCGCACGCGGGGCAGCATCCGGCGCCGGTCGTCCGCCGCCTCCGCCGGGTGGTCCACGTCACCGCATGACCCGCGGGCAACCCGCCGCACACGGCCGCGGCCGTCGCGTGCGACACGCTCACCACGCTGACTCGGACGCTGAACCGCGGCAGCGTCTTCTCTATCGTCTTCCACCGGACCGGCCCCCACCCGTCCGCGACGCGAAGGGACAGTTGGTTGTGACGGCGCGGGCTGGTGTCCGACCGGTACGTCCAGCGGGGCCGGCCGTCGGCCGCTGCGACTGTTCCCGCGTCCTCCCCGTCCGTGCGCAGCCACCGCCGCCACAGGCCGACTCGTCCGCCGTCGGAAATCCAATAAACCCGCTCGTCCAAGATCCCGCAGTAACCGACCGGCCGCGTCAGTGACCACTCGATCTCTTCCGACCGCGACCCGCTCCGCACCCATAGCACGCACACCGCCACGCACGCCACGAGCGACAGCGCGGTCAAGGCGTTCACCAAGATGCAAAGGAATCGCCGCACCGTTCCCGAGTGTACCGCGCGGTCGGCCCGGGCGAGGCGGTCCTCCCGCCGCGCGCCTTGCTTCGCCGGCCGCCCCGGCTACGTTGCGCCGATGGCCGACGCGAAGTCCACCCCCGACGAGATCCGCGCCCGCTTCGACCAGGACGTCGAGCGGTTCTCGAACCTCGACACCGGCCAGTCGGCGACGATCGACGCCCCGTTAGTCCTCGACCTGGTCACGGCCGCGGCCGCGGCGGTCACCCCGGCGCCGGGGCACGTCGTCGACGTCGGGTGCGGGGCCGGAAACTACACGCTCAAGCTGCTCCAGCGGGCCGCCCCCGGCCGGGTCACGCTGATCGACCTGTCCCGGCCGATGCTGGACCGCGCGGTCGTACGGATCGCGGGGGCGGCGCCGGCGGTCGCCGTGCACGCCGTGCAGGCGGACGTCCGGGACGTCGACCTCGGGGCCGGACAGGTCGACGTGATCCTCGCGGCCGCCGTCCTGCACCACCTGCGGACGCCGGCGGAGTGGGAGGCGGTGTTCGCCGGCTTCCACCGCGCGCTGCGGCCCGGCGGGTCCCTCTGGGTCGCCGACCTGGTCACGCACGGGCACCCGGTCGTGGACCGGCTGATGTGGGCGCGGTACGCCGACTACCTCAAGGGGACGGGCGGGGAGGCGTACCGCGACCGCGTCTTGGCGTACGTCGACCGGGAGGACTCGCCCGCCCCGCTGACGTTCCAGCTCGACCTGCTTCGCCGCGTCGGGTTCTCGCGCGTCGAGGTGCTGCACAAGACGTCGGTGTTCGCGGCGTTCGGCGCAGTGAAGGATTGAGGCAGAGTTTCCCGGGGTTAGCGCTGCTTCCGCTGCCGGTCGGCCTCGCGCTGGATCTGCTGCGCCTTCTCCTGCAACCGCTGTAACCACCCCTTAGGCTTCTCCGGTTCTACGACGGCCGCCGCCTTCTTCCCGCCCTTCGGAGGCGGCGGCGCGTCCACGATCGTAGGGCCGAGGGCCTCGAGCGCTTCCCGCTGTTTGATGTGGTCGCGGATCACCTTGCTCTCGAGGATCCCGAACGCCGTGCTCGTCAGGATGTACAAGTTCAACCCGCTCGGGCCCGTGTACAGGAACAGCGGGAACAGCAGCGTGCTCATCCACGTCATCATCTTCTGCTGCTGCTCCTGCTCCGGCGTCATCGTCGGCGGCTTGGGCTGCAGCTTCATCTGCACGTAGAACACCGCCCCCATCAGCACCGGCAGGATGTTGATCCCCTGCAGCGAGAACCCGAACAGCAGCGGGATCGCGTGGTCGAACTTCACCAGATAGTCCGGCCGCGACAAATCGTGGATCCACGTGAACCCGTACAAAAGCGGCGCGTGCCGCAGCTCGAACGTGCTCTGGAGGCTGTTCCACAGCGCGATCCAGATCGGCATCTGCAGGAACATCGGCAGACACCCGAGCACCGGCGTCATCCCCTGCTCCTTGTAGAACTGCATCTGCGCCCGGGCCAGTGCGTCCTTGTCGTCGCCGTACTTCTTCTTCAGCTTCTCCATCTCCGGGCCCATCTTCTGCATCTTCACCATGTGCACCTGCGACTTCTTCGTCACAGGGTGAAGCAGCGCCCGAACCACGAGCACCAGGCAGATGATCGCCAGCCCCCAGTCCCGAACCACGAAGTGGAAGATCGTCAACATCCAGACCAGGACGTTGATCAGCCACTGCCACGTGCAGATCGAGCACAGCCACGCGATCCCGCTGGTCGGCGTGATCACTAGCGTCCGGTCGTACTGCCGCTCGCCGGCCGAGTAGTAGTCGGTCTTCAGGACCTTCCGCCCCTTCGGGCCGAAGTACCCTTCGAACTCCGCCTCCGCCGCCCCCTTCGCCGGCACCGCCCCGAGGTCGGTCTCGATCCGCTGGACGACCCGGTGCTCCTCGAGCTTCTCGTTGTACGGGTTCAGCAGCTCCCCGTACACCTTCGCCACCCACTTGCCGATCGGCGCGCCGGCCTCGAGCGGGATCGGGCGGAGGATCGCGTTGAAGTACGCGCTCTGCGTCCCCGCCCACGCCAGCGGCAGCCCCTTCGCGCTCTTCGTGAACTCCTTGTACGCCGCGTCCTTGCTGAACTCGGCCGACAGGATGTGCGACACGACCAGCACGACCCCCTCGTTCCAGTACCCGAAGATGAAGTTCTGGTCGATCTCCCGCTCGAGCTCGCGCGGCGGCGCGGTCGGGCCGTTCACGTTCACCCGCACCGCGACCGGCTTGTCCGTCAAATTCTCGACCCGGTGTGCGACGTTGAGCTGGTACCCCTGCGAGCTGTTCGGGTCCTCGCTCCGCGGCGACAGCTTGTACGTCTTGACCACGCGGACGACCGGCGCCTCGCCGTTCAGCACGTCCACCGCGAACCGCGCCGACGCCGCGTCCGACGACTCCAGCCGCCACGCGACGTTCGACAGGTCGATGGTCGTGCCGTCGACGGTGACGGAGCGCGTGAGGACCGACCGCGTGTCGTCGCGGACGTTCCCGTCGACGCGCAGCGGCTCCTGGAACGTGTACGGCGTGGTCTTCTCGTCCGCGTTCCTGAGAAACTGGTTGAGCGTGATCGCGTCGATCGCGGCCCCGCGGCGCGCCAGCCCGACCCCCATCGCGAACGCCTTGTCCTGCTGCGCGCCCGACCCGAGCTGCACCGCCTGCCCCGCGCCCGCGTCGTCCCCCCGCGCCCGCCAGCCGGCCGGCGCGGCCGGCGCCGTCGTCAGCGTCGCCGCCGTGGTCGCCCCGGTCGCCGGATTCGTCGCGGACGTGGTCGGCGGAACGGCCGCAACCTGAGGCTGGGCCTGCTGCTGCGGCTGCGGCTGCTGCGGCTGGTTCTGCTGCGCGTACCACTCGGGCCACTGCCAGCGCATGAACATGTTCCAGCCGTACAACAGCGCCAGCGCGACCAGCATCCCGGTGATCAGTCGTTTTGTGTCAGGACCCATTGATGTATCGTTATCTTCCGTCGAGGAGGCGGGTCCCGAGGAAGTTGTCCAGCTCGGGGATGGCCTCGACTTTTCTCACCGTCGCGTCGACGTCGTACGGCACGCGGACGAACTCGATCGCCGTATCCGTGACCACGACGAAACTGCTCCGCGGGTCGCGGTCCCGCGGCTGGCCCACGCTGCCGACGTTGATGATCGCCTTCTCGTCGGTCAATTCGAACTTAAAGTCCAGCTCGTCGGGACTGTAGAAGTCCGGCCCTTCCAGAAAGACCCCCGGCACGTGCGTGTGCCCCACGAAGCAAAGCCGGTCGAACCGCTCGAAGATGCTGACGAACTTCCCGGGGTTGGTGTAGATATCGTCGGGGAAAATGTACTCGTTGATCGGCCTGCGCGGTGACGCGTGAACGGCGACGAAATCGGTCGTCCGAATCCGCACGGGGAGGTTCCCAATGAACTTCCACCGGTTCGCCCGGCGCACCGGGTCGGGGTCGTTCTCGAACGCCTTGCGGGTCCAGAAGCAGGCGGCCTCGGCGCCGCTGTTGAAGTTGAACGGCTCGTAGAGGACCGCGAAGTCGTGGTTGCCCATGATCGCGGCGCGGCACCGGGTCGCCACGAGGTCCAGGCACTCCATCGGGTTGGGGCCGTAGCCGACGATGTCGCCGAGGCAGACGATGTGCTGGACCTCCCGCCGCTCGATTTCCGCGAGGACGGCGGAGAACGCTTCGAGGTTGCCGTGGATGTCGCTGACGATGGCAAACATGGGCGCGGGGCGAGACCGTGCTTCCCGGTAAGTTGTGGGAAGTCGGGTGATCGTAAGGAGTGGGGGGAAACGCGTCAAATGACGCGTGGGACGGGAGCGCAACCGCGGTGGCGGGAACCGTCCGGCTTCGGTGCGACCGCTAACTGACCGCCGGCGCCGTGTGCGTTTCGGAGGGCGGGGGCGCGGGTTTTACATCGCGACGGCGCGGGACGTGCCCATCGTCTGCCAGATCTTTTCGAACAGGTTTTCCGGGTGGATCGGCTTGGGGACGTAGTTGTTCACCCCCGCGCGGATCGCGCGGACGATCTGCTGGGGGTCGTCCTGGCCGGAGAGCATGATGATCGGGGTCAGGTCACCGCGGGCGCGGAGCGTGGTGACCATCGCCATGCCGTCCATGCGCGGCATGCAGCAGTCGGTGATGATCAAATCGACGGGGACAGCCGTCAGCCGGGCGAGCGCCTCCTGCCCGTCGCTGACCTGCTCGACCTCGCGGAAGCCGGCCGACTCCAGCAACTTGGCGAGCACCTGGCGCATTCGGGCGTCGTCGTCGACCAGCATTACGCGCATGCGATTCCGTCCTGAGCGATGGGGAAAGCGAGGTGAACCTGCTTCCTAGATCGGTCAGGGACGGGGCGTGCTGGAATTGTCCGACGCGGGGGTCCGATAACTGCGCCGGCGACTTGAGGAATCACAGCCCGACGACGTTGAACCCACTGTCGACGAAGATGTTCTCGCCGGTGACGCCGCTGGAGAGATCGCTAAGGAGGTAGACGGCGGTCTTGCCGACCTCGTCCGCGTCGATGTTCCGCTTCAGCGGCGCCTTCCGCTCCGTGTGCGCGAACATCTCATCGATCCCGCCGACCGCCATCGCCGACAGCGTCTTCACCGGCCCGGCCGACACCGTGTTCACCCGGATCTTCTTCGCGCCCAGATCGAACGCCAGGTACCGCGCCGTCGCCTCCAGCGCCGCCTTCGCCACGCCCATCACGTTGTACCCCGGGATCACCTGGTTCGCGCCCAGGTACGTCAGCGCGATGATCGACCCGCCGTTCGGCATCAGCGGCGCCGCCGCCCGCGCCAGCGCCAGCAGGCTGTACGCGCTGATGTCCACCGCCTGCTTGAACACGTCCCGCGGCGTCGACGTGAAGTTGCCGTCGTCCTTCTTCAGGTAGTCCCGGTTCGCGAACGCCAACGAGTGCACCAGGAAGTCGATCTGCCCGCCGAATCGCTCCCGGGCGGCGGCGAAAAACTTCTCGATCGACTCGTCCGACCCGACGTCGCACGGGTGCAGCCAGGCGTCGGCGAACCCGTTCTCCTCCATCGCCTTCTTCACGCGCCGCTGGCTCTTCTCGATGTTGTCCATCGGCAGAAACCCGAACCCGCACGTCGCCCCCTGCTTGATGCAGTTGTTGGCGATGTGCGTCGCGATGCTGCGGTCGTTGGCGATGTTGAGGATCAGGCCCTTCTTGCCGTCCATCAGTCCCATGCGTGCGCTCCTGTCGGGGGGAAAATTTCGAGCCGGGTAGCTTAGTCGTAACCGGAAAGGGCGGCAACCCGATGACGCGGGCCGCCGCGGAATGGGTTCAGGCGATCGCACGTGCGCTCTTACCCCCTCGCCCGGTACTCCGGGAGAGGGCCGGGGTGAGGGTTTCACGCCCCCCGCGGCCGCCCCGCAAGGGGGACGACCGCCACATGCGATCGCCTTGGGAATGGGTTAAGATGCGCGCCCGCCCCAACCGGAGACGACCGCCATGCACGTCCCGACCACGACCGCGCGATGGGCGTCGCTGATCCTTCTGGTCACCCTCCCCTGCCGCGCCGCCGACGAGGGCCCGTTCGGCGGCCGCCCCGCCGACGGCCACGGCACGCTGACCTTCACCGACCGCTCCGACCTCTCGACCAACAAGGAGATCGCCACCCGCATGGGCTGGGACCTCGCCGCCGCCGAGTCCGCGAAGGTCGACTACACCCTGCCCGACGAGTCCTTCGAGATCTACGTACCCAAGACCTACGACGGCGAGAAGCCGGCCGGCCTGTTCGTCTACGTCAGCCCCGGCCCCAGCGGCAAGCCGCCGAAGAACTGGCTCAAGTCAATGGACGACCACGGCCTGATCTGGGTCAGCCCGAACAAGGTCGGCAACGACCGCTTCGTCCGCCCCCGCATGGGCCTGGCGATCGACGCCGCCCACAACATGCCCAAACGGTACAAGATCGACCCGCGCCGGATCTACGTCGCCGGCGTCTCCGGTGGCGGCCGCGTCGCCAGCATGCTCGGCGTCGGCTTCCCCGACGTCTTCACCGGCGGCGGGTTCTACATGATCGGCTGCAACTTCTACCGCCAGGAACGCTCCGCCGAGCAGGACGGCGTCTTCCGCCGCAGCTACAACGTCCCGCCCACCAAGATCTACCAACTCGCCAAGCGGACCAAACACGTCTTCCTGACCGGCGACACCGACGGCAACCGCGAGCAGACGCAACTCTACTACACCGGGTTCCGCCGCGACGGCTTCGACCACAGCACCTGCCTCCAGGTCCCGGGCATGGGCCACCGCGCCCCCGACGCCGAGTGGTTCGAGAAGGGCATCGCCGCGCTGGAGGAAGTGATCGAGCCGAAGCCCGCCTCGCCCGCCCGAACGACCGCCGCGACCCGCCCCGCCCCCGCCCGCCCCGCGACCACGCAATCCGCGGACGCCAACGCGGTCGCCAAACGCCTGCTCGCCACCGCCCGTCTCTACGTCGACAACCGCCAACACGACCTTGCCCGCGAAAAACTGAACTGGATCGTCCAAACATACCCCACCACCCCCGCCGCCGCCGAGGCGCGACGGCTGCTGAAACAACTGCCGGTGAAGTAGCCGACGCCCCCCGCGCACTCCACCATCGCCGTGATCGCGGCAGGCGCGATCTGTGCGTCACCCCGCGCCGGGCTCGTTCCCGTCAGCGGCGACCCAAGCCCCCTGGGCGACGGCGCACGAACGCGGCCCCCCCCCCGACTAGGAAGTCGCACCCCCGCAAACCCACCGCACGCCCTCCGCCCCGCACTCCGGACACCTCCCGGGCGTCGCCCGCAGGTCATACCCACACTCGGCGCAAAGCCCCCGCCGGGCGCGCCGCCACCGCCGCGCTCGCCGCCCCGCCCACCACCCCGGCGGCACGACCGCACAGGCCACCGGCGACCAAGCCGGGAGCGTCACCGCACGCTCGACCGCCCCCGCTCCACGCGGCCCCACCGTGCGGTAGGACGAACCGCCGAACCCCCAAGCGTTCGCAGGGAACCGCACGTCCGCCCGCGGCACGCCCCCGTCCCACGGCCGCCAGAACGCCCGCCACACGTCTGGCCGCGTCGGCGGCGTCGCAACCCCGCTCAGGTCGAATCCGTCTCGCGCCCGGCCCCGCTCGGCCCACTCGGTCGCGTAACACAACCGCAACCGCCCGTTTACCGACTCCAACACCGCCAGCCACCCCTCACGCCGGAGTCCGTCCGACGTCGTCCTCCCGCCCTCCCAACCGATCCGGTCCCCGCTCGAGTACCCCCGCACCCACAGCGCAACCGCCGCCGCGCACAGCGCGAGCGACAACACCGTCGCCCCGTTCAGGAGGATGCTGACGAGTCCGCGCACGCCGGGATTGTACCGCGCTCACGCGGCCGCCCCCACGGGTCGTCCGTGCTGCGCGGAGCCGGCGTCGTCACCCCCGGCGTTGAGGGAAACGCGTCTCCCCCAGCAACCGCCCGAACCGGCCGGCGTCGTCGGCGCGGGGGATGTTGTTGAACATCACGTACGCCTCCCCCGCCGGCGGCAGCATGTCGCGCAGGCGGATCAGCTCCTCGTCCGTGTAGACGTGCCGACTCCCGGTGACGCCGTGCAGGCGGAAGTACGCGACGCCGCCCGCCGTCACCGTCGAACTCACGAACGGGTCGACGACGTGCGTGAGCCCGTGCGCCGCGCAGAGCGACCCCACCAGGTCCGCCGGCCACGACGGCCCGCGCGGCTCCCAGAGCAGCCGCACGCCCGGCGGGCGGTCGATCCGCCGGAAGAACGCGCCGAAGTTCGCGACGTTCTCGTCGGTCGGCCGGAAGCTCGCCGGACACTGGAACAGGATGGCGGTCGCCCCCAACGTCGCCGCGCACGCGGCGGTGACCCGCCACGCCTCGTCGACGATCCCGGTGCCGCGGAACGCCCCCGCCCCCGCCCGCTCGTGCTCCGCCAGGGGCCGCCGGAGTCGCCGGTACGTCGGGCTCGCCGCCGTGTGCGTCACAAGTTGCCACGCCTTGATCGTGAACTCGAAGTCCGCCGGCGCCGCGGCCCGCCAGCGGCGCATGACGGCCTCGGACGGCGGCTGGTAAAACGTCTGCTGCACCTCCACGACCGGAAACCGGCGCGGGTACTCGGCGATCGCAATCGTGAAGCCGCACAGGCCGACCTTGACCGTTCGCACAGACGGTACCATGGCACAAACCGGCGCCGGCCGTAACGGGCGCTTTACTCCCTGCGCGTCTCGTCCGCCCCCGCCGCCCCCGCCGCCGCCCCCGTCGCCGGCATCCGCCCCTTCTCGTACGCCTTCCGGTGCGCCCGAAACTCCGCCCGGTCGTCCGGCGACTCGGCCAGCCGCTCCGCCTTCTCCGCGTGCCTCACCGCCCGGTCGAAGTCCCCGTCCGCCGCGTGGGCGGCGGCCAGCGTGTCCCAGAAGTCCCCGTTGTCCGGCTCCAGCGCCACCGCCTCCTGCGCCAGACCCAGCGCCTGCTTCCGCCGCGCCGCGTCCACCCCCGCCGCCGTCGCGTACAGCCACGCGAGGTCGCTCTTGAGCATCGTGCACTGCGGGTACAGCGTCCGCGCCTTCTCCAGGTCCGCGATCGCCCGCGCGTCCTCCCCCCGCTCCTCCCACCGGCTGCCCCGGAGGAAGTACGCGAACCCCTCCGCCTCCGCCCGCGTCATGCTCGCCAGGTACACCCGCTTCTTTCGGAGCCGCTTCCCCAGCCCGTAATCCTCGGCGTACTCCCGGTCCGTGATCGCCTCCGCCCCGTTCGTGTCCCAGTTGACGTGCGACCCGTCCGCCAGCTCCCACCGCACGAACATGTGGTCCGGCAGGTCCACCAGCTTCAGCTCGACCCCCAGCGCCTCCGCGAGCCCGATGTACACGAAGCTGCTCGTGTCACAGTCGATGACGTAAAACGGCCCGTCCCCCTGCTCGCGCGCGTGCTCCCGCCGGCGCTGGTTCTCCCCCACCCGCAGGACCCGCTCGAGCACGCGCCCGTCCAGCGTCTGCGGCGCGAGCGCCGACCGCAACGACACCACGTCGAAGTCCCCCGGCGGGTAAAGGAAGTTCCGCGCCGTCAGCACGTCGTCGATCGCCCGGAGCACGCGCAGCGCCTGCTTCCGCTGCGCCTTCGGATCCTTGACCGTCGCGTCGTACGTGACCCGCCCCTTCAGATCGTCGATCAGCCCGTCGAGCAGCGCGTACTTCTCGGCCGAGACCGGCGCCTCCCCGGCGTCGATGTCGAGCACCCGGTGGGCAAACGTATCGTACTTCCGCGCCGCCTTCGGCGCGGCCGCGTCCAACTTCCGATCCTCGTCCGGATCGACGATCCGGAAGTCGTCCCGATCCACCGCCGCCGCGACCCACGCGAGGAACGGGCTTTCCTCCGCCGGCCGCGCGAACCACAGGCAGAGCGTGACCGCGAACAGCCCGACCAGCGGCCGGCGGAACGGGTTGTGACGGCGGCGGCGCTGGCAGGGCAAAGGCATCACCCCATCTTATACGCCACGCGCGTCGCTCGGCGCATAAAGAAAGCAGGCGCCGCGCCCGGCGCCTGCTCGATCTTCAATCCACCCCAGGCCGTCCTGGCGAGCGGCCCGGAGCGATTCGCACCGTAACTCGTGATCAGTCGTTCCCGCTCGTCTCTTCCAGCATCTTGCGGAGGTACCCGTTCTCCCGCCGCGTCGCCTCGAGGTCGAACACGAGATATTTGATCGACAACCGCAGGTAGTCCAGGCTTTCCTGCAGGCTGCTGACCGTCGCCCGCAGCCGCTCGTGCCGCGCCCGAGTCTCATCCGCCAGCTTCTCCAGCTTCTTCCGCTCGGTGACCGGGAGCGTAGAAATCTCTGTCATCAGTTCAGCAAGCTTGGACTGGAACTCTTTCTCATTCATCGCTGTTCACTCCCGTGGGGTGCCTTACCCGTGTCTGCTGTAGGTCATTACAAAGCGCGTTCCACGTCCGTGTATCCGTCTCGATCCGCCGACGATCCGTCGTCGGCGGCCGGTTTTCGCCCGGGCCGGCACCTGGTCGCCGCCCCGGGAGCCCGAACCGCCCGTCCCGTCTGTGCCGGATGATGCTTCCCGGCATCACCCGGCGAGTGTCCTGATGTCGCCAGCGGACAGCGTCGGCGGGCGTGTTGCTTTTACGCAACGCGCGACGGCCGACCTCTCACCCGACCACCACGCTCGCATACCCCACGGCGTTGTCCGGGCCGTGGTGGGGGGCGACGCTCGCTAACGTCTCGAAGCTGTTCGCGTGCCGCAGGACCGTTCCCGCGGTCGCGCCGTGTTCGCGAGACGCAGCCATCATCGCCGCAATCGCGCCGCCGCCACACGCGTTCTGCCGCGCCCGCACGACCGGCACGACCTGCGCCACCCGCATCTCCGTTACGATCTGGAGCAGGTGGCGGTCATTGTCTCTGGCCCAGTCGAGCGCCCGTTCACCGACGCCGGCGGGGGCGAAGTCATACGCCGGGCCGTAGTGTGTCAGATCCGTGCTGGCGAGGTAGACCGCCGAGAGGCCGGCCTGCTGCGCCGTCCGGGCGGCCGCGACTCCGATTTGCTCCGCCTCGTCAATCAGCGGCACCTCGACGGGGAGAATGCGTGCGTCAGGCCAAGCCACTTGCACCAGCGGCAATTCCACCTCGACCGCGTGCTCGCGGCGGTGGAATCGCTCATCGATGCGGAACAGGTTTGACGATAGCTCGGTCAGCCTCCTTTCGAGGTCTCCGGACAACCCCAATTCGCCGCCGGGCACGCCCCACGCGGCGTGCGCGTCGAGCGCGGCGACGTCGAGCGGCGCGGGCGAGTGAACCGCGCCGAAAATCACCACGACGTCTACCGGCCGCGCCCGGGGCGCCGCCACGAGCGCGGCCACCGTCTGCCCGGCGATCGCGCCGCTACAGACCCACCCGGCGTGGGGCACGATCCCGCCGATCCAGTTTTCGCGCGTCCCGGCGAATCGGCCGGCGCCGTCTTCCACGTACGTCTCTGCCAGCGCACGACAGGCGTGGGCGTCCGCGGGATAAAACGTCCCCGCGACGGCCGGTGGGCGAACCGTTCTGCCTCCTCGCTTGGGGCCGGCCACGCGGTGCACTATAATTGCGGGGGTGGTGGGGGGACACGGGAAATTGCGCCCGCGACACGCGGCGGTGGTAAATAGTTCGATAAGTCGGTGAATTTACAACGATTGTGAACGAGGTGCCGGATGTCCGAGGAGAAAAAGAAGGACGCGCTGGCTGACGCGTTGGCGGCGTTGGCGGCGGGGGAGCACCGCGAGGAGCCGCTGTCGGGGAGTGGGGTGGAGGGGCATCGGGAGCACAGTCGTTCGGGAGCGGAGCCGCCTGCCGGACCGGTCACCCCGGCACCGCCGGGGGTGAAGCGGCCGGGGCCGCCCGCGCCGGTGGCGCGGGCGGGTGGGATGCCGGTTCCTCGTCAGGGGGGGGCGCCGGTTCCGCGTCAGGGCGCGGGGGTGCCGGCGGCCAAGCCGCGTACGGGTGCGCCGACGCCGACGGGGGTACCCGCGGCGCCGCGTCCGTCTTCGCCGGCGGTTCCACCGGCTCGGCCACGCGGGGCGGGGCCGGCGCAAGTTCCTGGGGCGACGCGGGGGGCGGAGGCGCCGATGCGGCCGTCGTCGCCGCACTCGAAGGCGCGGCCGTCGACGCCGAAGGCGGCGGTTCCGGGGCGGCCGAGCGTGCCGGCGACCCCGCACGTGCCGGTCGGGCCGCCTCAGCCTGCGGCGGGCGGTGGGGGCTTCGTGCCAGCGAATCCGGCAGCCGGGCACGGGGCGGAAGTTGCGGCCGAGGCCGACGCGATCGCGCGCGTGGTGGAGGACGACGACACGTTGAACCTGCCGGCGCCGCCGCCGGAGACGCTGGGGGTTCGCCGCGCGCCGCCGAAGCGGCCTCAGCGGCAGTTGGCTTCGCGGACCGTCGAGTTCAAGCAGACCCTGATCCCGATCCTCTTGATGATGGGGCTGCTGATGACCGGGCTGGGCGTGTGGGTTACGGCGATGGGAGAGGAGTCGCCCCTGCTCACGGCGACGTGGATCCCGAAGGCGCTGGTCGGGATCGGGGCGGTGCTGTTGCTGTTCGCAGTGGTGACGATGCTGCAGGTGCGGAGCCAGTTGATGAAGCAGGGCGCCGGGGTGTAACGGGGTGAGGGAGGGGCGGAGTGAGGTCTTCGCCCGACCCGTCCCGCGCATTCGCGATACGGCCCCGCATCCGCGCGGACGGCGTTACAAACGCCGCGGCCGCGTGTAATGGCGGCGGGTCGCGGAGCGGCTAGATTGGCCGGACGTCCCGATCCCGATGCGCGTCGGGTGGACGGGCCTTCCCGCGGCCGCGCCTCGACCTCTCACGGGTGGACGTCCACGTGCTCGGTGAACTGCTCGGCGACCTCGTCGGCGAACTGATCGTCAAGCCGTTCTTCGAGTTCGTCTGTTACTGGACGGGCAAGCCGGTCGTGCGCCTGCTGTCGCTGGGCCGCCTGCACGTGTCGCTCTCGGCGGAGGCGGATCGCAGGGGCACGTCGAAGCGGCGGTGGTATTCGGCCACGTTCACCCGCGGCGGCCGGCGGTACGTCGACCCGGAGGCCGTGTGCCTCGTCGGGCTGCTCGTCTGGGTCGCGGCGACCGCCGCGGTCGTCCTGGCCGTCGTCCGGGGGTGAGACGCGCGAGTGCAACCCGCCCGCTGGATCGCACGGCGTCAGGCGACCGGCGGGACCTGCGGCCGCTGGCCGCTGGAGTACATCGGGCTCGGCAGCGGCGGTCCGCCGGGCGGCAGGACACCGTCCGGCACCGTCGGCGTCGCGGCGCCCCTCGTGCGACGGGTCGCCCGCCCGCACTCCGGGCATCGCTCCGGGGTCGCGCGGAGGTCGTAGCCGCAGGCCGGACACTGCCCGCGGAGGCGGCGGTCCCCGAACGGGCTCCACCTGGCGATGACCCAGGTGTTGACCACCGCCAGCGGGGCCAGCGCCGGCGCCAACCACCAGTGAGTCCTTAGCGGAAGCAGTTCCCATTCGCCGAGGACGACCAAGGCCATGAGCAGCACGTTGACGGCGAACGCCACGCGAACCCGGGTCGGCACGTCCGACCAGGCGAAACCGGGCGTGGGCTGCGCGGACGGAGGCGAGGGGAGGGGCGGAGGCGTGTCAGTCATCGAAGCCGGCGATGCTACCACGGCCGTCCGTTCGGCGATCGCGGATCCGAGGCGGCGGGGAGAGAACCCCCTTTGGGCCGGCCCCCCAGTTTTCGCTCCCCCCTCGCGGGGCGCTGGAAGGCGCTCGGCGGTACGGCGGGACGGCGTGCGCGACTGCGCCTAGCGGCCATCGTACACCCTGCCCCAGTACAGGCTGCCGTTACCCCGGTGGTATCGGTCGTTGTGCGCTTCCACCCAGTCGGTGACCGCAGCCTTCCGGTTCGAGGCGCTCGTGAGGGTGCCGTGTTCGTCACAGTATCCGAAGTAGGACGCTTGAGGCACGCTCTTCATCTTAAGGGCCTCCTCTGGTGTGTAGTCCCGGATCGTCGCGTAAAAGGGGCTGGCGGGGGATGGCGGCGGCGGTGCTGCCGCGTGCGAGCAGCCGACCGCGGCGACGGGCACGAGCAGCAGGATCAGGCAGGCGGGCGGGCGCATGATGCCAAATGTACCGCGTCCGAACGGCGAAGGCTCGAGCGCGGCGGCGGCTTGACGGCGGATGTCGGACGTTTCACCCAAGCCGGCGGAGTCGCACGGAGCGCCCGCCGCCCGACGCCGGTGCGCTGCCACTCCATGCCGCGACCGGGGCGGGCGGACGACGTCACCGGGCTTTGCTGAGCGCGACCTCCCGTTCCCACTCCTCGTCGGGCACGACGTACGGCGGGCCGTCGTCCCACCGGCCGACGCGCGTGCGGCATTGCCGGCAGGTGCCGTAATCGAACATGCCACCGGCACGCGACCCCTGCGCGTCGACGCCGTCCCACAACCCTCCCGTCAAGCGGTCGAACTCCGTGCCGCCGCACGCCGGGCAGCGGGCGGCGCGGGCCGCCGGTGGCGGCCGGTGGCGGCCGCGCCAACGGTCGATCGCCAACTCGACGAACGCCCATGACGTGATGCCGATGAGCGTCACGCCGAACAGCAGGACGAGGATCGCGTGGCTGTCGAGTTCGCGGAGCGTCGGCCGCCGCGCGTGACGTAGCTCCAGACCCACAGCGGCCCGACGCCACGCACAGGAGCAGGAGCAGGAGCAGGAGCAGCGGCAGGAGCATTGCGCTCGCTCGGTTCAGCAGGATGCGGACGAGTCGCCTCACCGGCCGGCATTGTACCGCGCCTGCGTAGTCCGCGAGCCCGGGGGCAGCGGGCGATATACTGCACGCGTGCGGTACGCTCTCCGATTCGTCCGGCTAACGTTCCTCAGCACCGTACTGCTGACGTGCGCCGCCCGCACATTCATCCCGTCGTTCGACCGCGCGCGCCCGACGCCGCCCGAGGACAAAGCCGAAGACGTTCGGGACGGTGTCTGCCTCTGGATAGCGATCCTGCTGATCCCCACGATCGACCTGCTCGCCAGGGCCCGCAGACGTTCGCTCCGTCCGCCGCGGAAACATCAGACTGAACCACAACCGTGAAGAGTAGCTTGTCATAGCCCGCCCGCATTCCGGGCGCCGCCGGGTCGGGCGTCGGGCCCCGCGGCCGGCGTCAGGTGACCGGCAGGAGCTGCGGGCGCCGGCCGAGCTCGACGGTGGGTGGCAGCCCACACCACGCGTATAAAATTCGGAAGCGATGCGAATCTTCCGATCCGAAGTGCGTGCGTCGTGGTTGCGGGCGGTGAGGCCGCGGCACTTGCTCCTGCTCACCGCAGTGATGCATACCTTGTGCTGGGTCGTGATTGGCTTTGGTCAAATCTCGCTCCATCCTGACGCTCCGGCGTATCTATTCGGCGTCCGGATCCCGAGTCTTATGGCCGACGCTTTGGTCTTCGGCGTGTTCGCCGGCATGCCGCTGTCGGTCGCCATTGTGGTCGCTGTGGCGATCCCAGACCGGGCACGCCGCCGCCCGAATCTCTGCGTCGGGGTTTGCCCGACCTGCGGGTACGACCTCCGCGCGACGCCCGACCGGTGCCCGGAGTGCGGGCGGGAGCCGGGTCGCGCGTGACGCGGGTGCCTCCTTAGCGCTGGCGCCGAGGTCCGGCAGCCCTGCGGCGGTGGGAGGATGAGGGAGTCCATTGTCCTGCGACGCGGGCGCAAGGCGGACCGTGGAGGACGCGTTCTTGTCGAGCGAACATTGGTAGTCGGTCGGGATCTACGCCGCCTGCGTCAACAATTTGGGGAGCGGCTGAACGATGTTGGTCTCGTGATCCCACAGGTGGGGCGACGACGACCCCGCTGTGTCGAGGATGACGACATCGCCGCCGTTGGCCTCAACTCACTGCCACCCAAGACTTAGGTCACGGCAGCTCGTTGTCGGCCATGAGGCAGCTTAACCGCCGGGTCGGTTCCGTCACGACCGCCGACCGCGGGAACTGGTCGCCGAGGCGGAAGTCGCCTTCCGTCGGGCGGCGGTGATTGCTAAATGGGCGGGGGGTGCGGGGTTACGAGCGGCCGCTTCTGGCGTTCGTTGACACCCCTTTGTGACGCTCCTATCATCCGGGGCCGTTTAACGCCCGATCCCTGGGAGACGCACTATGGCCAACAGCAACAACGTCGTCGAATTCACCGACTCCAACTTCGAGTCCGAGGTCATCAACTCCGACACGCCGGTGTTGGTGGACTTTTGGGCGGAGTGGTGCATGCCGTGCCGGATGCTCGCGCCGACGATCGACAAGATCGCGGACGCGTACGCCGGGAAGGTCAAGGTCGGTAAGGTCGACACGGACTCGAACCGCGAGGTCGCGATGAAGTACCAGATCAGCGCGATCCCGACGGTGATTTTGTTCAAGGGCGGGCAGGTCGCGCAGAAGTTCGTGGGGCTGAAGCAGGAGAAGGAGTTCAAGGAGGCGATCGACTCGCTGGGGTGAAGGCCGCGATCGACTGAGACGTAGATGAGCAACCGCCGGCCCGATGGGGCCGGCGGTTTTCGTTTGGTCCGGGGCGGGTGCGAACTCGTGTCCGCTGGCGTGGCGGAGGCAGGGTCGGGGGCACTGAGGAGCGAGGTCGTGCCGCTGTCGTTTCGCATCATTGACGCCTCGCCTCGGCCGCTCGTCGAGGTGATTCACCACGACGGCGTCCAGCGGTGGACGGCGTGAGTTGACGACCAGACCTGGGCACCGCGTGCATGCCGCTAAGCGAGGCTCGTCGGCGTGGTAGACCACCTCGTATCCGTCATCCGCGTCCCCCGTTTTGTCGCCAGGACTCACGGCGCCGGATGCCGACGGTGCGTGTTCACCGTGGGGTCAGGGGAATTCGGAGTTCGATGAGCAGCCTTCGGGTGATCAGCATCATGTCGGCGTTCATCTTCAGCCGACCCAGGGTCGCCCGCCCCGTTGGGGTTTTTCCCATCAGGAAGACGGGATCTGCGGCCGACCACTCGAAGTGTTCCGCCCAACGGTCGGTGCGGGGGTTGAAGATCGGGACGGCATGACCGTCGACGTCGGTGCCCTCGGTGAACGTCCACTTGTGAGCGTTGCAGTGCGGGCAGGAGAGCGCCAGGTTATCGAGCACCGTGAGGCCGCCTCGCGTGCGCGGCTCGACGTGGTCGACGGGAAAGGTCGCGACTTGTCCCGCCTGCGGCAGGTGGCAGTACTCGCACCGTCCGCCCGCTCGGGCCGCGACGGCGCGGCGCAGTTCGTCGGCGATCGAGGTCAAGGTCGGCCGATGAGGTCGGGGAATAGTTCGCGGAGTCGGTTCAGCGCGACCTGCGCCTCAAGCTTCTCAATCGACCGTTGCTGGCTGAACGTGACGAGGGCTTCGAGCTCCGCTTGTTGCCCCGGGTCGAGGGACTCTTTCCGTTCGCCCAGGTCGCGCAAGTGGTTGTCCAGCGCGGGCTCGAGCCGGTAGCCGGCGACGCGCTCGAGGGCGTGAACGCAGGCGTCAAGGGCGGATCGGAACCGGGGTTCTGCCGTTGAGACAGTCGACACGTCGAATCTCCGCCCGTCAGTCTAGCCCGATATGCCCGACGCAGCAATCGGGCGGAGTGGGCTACCGAAGCGCTACCCGTTCTTCGGCGGCAGGGACTCGAACAGCGGGTTGCTCAGGACGGGCTTGGGTTTCGGGCCGTTGCCGTTCGGGGCGGGGGCGAGCGGCTCGGGGCGGTGGACGGGTTGCGCCTGCGGCTGCGGTTGGGGGGGGCGGACCGTTTGCGCGGCCGTCGGTGTGGGGGCGGCGGCTTGGGGCGCAGGGGCGTAGACCGGCGCGGGGGCAGGGGCGTCGATGGAGGCGGGCGTCGGGGGTTCTTCGGCGGCGCCGTCGTCCGGGGGGGCGACGTCGGGGCGGTAGAGTTTGCCGCCGAAGGCCTTCATGTACTCGGTCCAGTTGCCCTCGGCGGGGGAGCCGCTCTGGTCGTCGCGGGTGGCGCCGAGGGACATCATCAGCTTGGCGTCGAGGTTTTCGATCGTGTGGACGGCGAGGGCCTCGGGGGTCGAGGGGGTGCGGGGGCTGCCGAACTCGTAGGTGCCGTGGTGGGCGAGGATGATGTGCTGGACGACGTCGATCAGGTCCTGCGGGATCGGCTCGCCGAGCCTGGCGGCGGCCTCCTTGGCCTTGTGTTCGACCCAGATGGCGGACTTGACGATGTGGCCGACGAGCTGGCCGCTGTCGGTGTAGCCGAACGCGCAGTCGTAGCAGAGCTCCCAGGTCTTGGCGATGTCGTGGAGGAAGATGCCGGCGATCACGAGGTCGCGGTTGAGGCCGGGGTAGAACGGCATGATCGCGTCGGCGACGTTCATCGCGTTGCAGGTGTGCTCGAGCAGGCCGCCGAGGTAGGCGTGGTGGAAGCTCATGGCGGCGGGGGCCTTGCAGAAGTTGTCCATGAGCTGGCGGTCGTCGAGGTAGGCGTCGACGAGGGCCTTGAGCGGGCGGTTGCGGATGCGGCCGAGGACGGCGCGGAGCTGCTCGCACATCTCCGGGATGTCCTTCTTCGTGTGGGCGACGAGGTCGGCGACGTCGAAGGTTCCTTCGCGCGCCGGGCCGACGGACTCGATGATGAACTGGAGGTTGCTCTGGTAGTTCTCGATGCGGCCGCGGATCTTGACGAAGCCGCTGTCGGGGAGCCAGTTGAAGATCTCGCGCGACGTGTTCCACATGCGGGCGGCGAGCTGGGCGGACGAGTCGCTGACGAACGCCTTGATGAAGAACTTCCCGGTGGACGCGGCGGAGAACTGCTTGTTCGTCAGGACGAACACGTCGTCCACGACGTCGCCGGAGGTCGCGTTCCGGAGGAAAAGTCTGCGCATGGCGGACGGTTGTACGGGGCGGGCGGAACGGGGGCAAGGGGTGTCGGGAGACGAGAGGTGGAGACGGGGGGGAGGGTTCACCGCGGAGCCGCAGAGGGCGCGGAGAAGAGGGGTTCGATGGAGCGGATTTGGCGCCGCGGGTAGGATGGCGGCGAATCGAGCACGTTCCATCCGACGGCGGCAGGTGACTCATGATACGGCGGATCTGCTTGGGGGTAGTCGCTTGTTCCTGGGGCGCGGTGGTTGGCGGCGCCGCTGCGCAGACGGGGCCGACGACGAATCCGGCGGCGGTGGCGGCGCACGACCTGTCGCGGCGGGTGGATCGGCTGGTGGACGACCTGGGGGCGGTGGACGGGGCGCGGCGGGGCGCGGCGGCGGCGGCCCTGCGGGAGATCGGGGTGGAGGCGTTGCCGCTGCTGGAGCCGCACCGGGATCACCCGGACGCGGAGGTGGCCGCGGCGGTGCAGACGCTGATCGCGTCGTACGGGTGGCTGCGGGACGGGGCGATCGTGGCGTACGTCATGCCGAACACGGCGGCGCAGCGGGCGGGGCTGCGCGTGGGGGACGTGATCGCGAAGGTCGACGAGACGGACGTGACGGCGGAATGGGAGGTGGACCGGGCGCGGAGCGGGGCGGAGAACACGTTCCACGTGTGGCGGGACGGCAAGGTGTTCACGGCGCGGTTGCCGGCGGGGTGGATCGGGACGAGCTATGGCGGGTGGCGGTTCGACAAGGGGGGCGTGGAGCACGCGCGGGGGGTGGCGCTGGCGGCGACGCCGGCGGGGCACGCGGAGGCGTACCGGCTGCTGCTGTCGGCGTGGCGGAACGGGATGGACGACCCGTGGGCGCTGGGGCTCGTGGCGTCGCTGGCGGAGCGGCATCTGGACCACGCGACGGCGATGGTGGCGTACGGGCAGATGCACGGGCGGCTGGAGGGGTGCTGGCGGACGCACGCGAGCACGGACTTGTACTACTACAATTTGCCGTTCAATGGGCCGCATGCGGATCACTTGCTGACGCAGCTACGGCGCGGGCCGCTGACCGGGTTCCTCGCGCACGAGCTGTTCGACTTCGCGACCCGGCACGGGCGGAACTTGCCGCTGGCGCGGGACCTCGAGGCGATGCCGCAGGTGAACGGGGCGGCGGGGAACCCGCACTGGCGGTTCTTCGACATGGCGGCGCGGGTGATGGTCGCGCACCACGACCGGCGGTGGGACGACGCGCTGGGGGCGTTCGACAACGCGTTCTACATCAACGGGACGACGCAGGACCTGCCGAAGGAGTTCGCGCTGCGGAGCGCGGTGGCGGCGGGGCGGACGGGGAAGGCGGCGGAAATCGGGGCGGACGCGGCGCGGCGGTACGCCGGGACGCCGAACGCGGCGGGGACGATCGCACACGCGCTGTACGCGCTGGCGGCGGCGTCGGCGGCGGGGGACGCGGCGGCGGAACGGGACGTCGCGGCGGCGCTTCAGCGGTTGAACCACGCGCGTTTCCTCGCCGCACTGGCGCTGGAGCCGCGAGAGGTGCTGCTGCACCCGGGCGTGGTGCCTGCGGCCCGGCGGCTGCTGGAGGCGACGGTGACGCCGGCGGATCCGGCCTGGGCGCGGGAGCTGTTGCTGGCGGTGGTCGCGGGGGCGGAGGAACTGACGGCTGACGACTGGGCGCGGGTGATCGACCGGTGGGGCCGGGGGCTGACGTCGGCGGCGTGGCACGAGGCGGACCTGACGGCGCGGTTGCGCGTGGGGGATTACGGCGTCGCGCGGAAGGCGGTGGAGCGGCTGGCGGGGCCGGCGGAGGAGGCGCGGGCGCGCCGGGAGATGATCGGGAAGATCGAGGCGCAGGCGGCGGCGTGGGCGGCGCTCGAGCCGCCGCTGACGCAAGTCGTGCGGGTGGAGGAGGTGGGCGGGGCGACGTGGGCGGCGCGGCACGACGGGCGGTTGTTCCGGATCGACGGCGACGGGAAGGCGCGGGAGTTCGCGGGGCTGCCACCGCCGAGCCGGGTGCCGTCGGCGCTGCGGCCGCGGCTGGCGGCGACCCGCGGGCGGACGACGCTGTGCCTTCCGGGCCCGCGGGCGGCGGACCGGCAGTCGTACGGGGAGTTCTACGTGCTCGACGAGGCGGCGGGGCGGTGGGTGGACGCGACGGCGCTGCCGGCGGACGCGGAGCTGCTGGAATTCGCGGACGCGCACGCGACGGCGACACTGGCGCTGCTCCGGCACGCGGACAAGGCTTACCCGCTGACGGACGGGCTGCGCCGGCGGTTCCACGCGTGGCGGGCGGCGGACGCGCACACGCTCTGCTGGCTGGAGGGCAATACGCTGCTCGTGCGGGACGCGCGCACCGGCGCGGTGCGGGATCTGGGGGACGAAATCGCGACGGCGGCGAAGCGGCTGAAGCGGGTGGACGTGTACGCGGTGCCGCCGGCGGAGGAGGGGCGGCTTTGGATCCCGACGAGCGCGGGGCTGTGGCGGCTCGATCTCGCCGAGGGCGGGCTCTCGCGGATCCCGCTGGGGCTGAAGGACGAGGACGTGCCGGTGGTGCCGCTGACCGAGCCGCAGAGGGTGGCGCCGCCGGGCGCGCGGTTGTTCGGCGTCGCGCCGCAGCACGGCGGGCAGGTGGTGGCGGTGGACGTAACGTCGGGGGCGGCGACGGCCACCGGCGGGTTCTGCGGGCTCGGGCCGGACGACTGGTTCGGCGTCCACCGCACGAGCCGGCCGCTGGAGGTGTGGCAGGCGGTGGACCGGCTGTATCGGGCGCGGCGACAGCCGTGAAGGAAGCCGGAGAATCGAATCAACACACTACGGCCGAAGCCCGAAGGACCTGAGTCGAATCGGCCGTTCGGGCTGGATGTCTCACTCGGGCTTCTGGTTTCGGGCTTGCGGTTTCGCCTCACGCCGCCTTCGCCGTGGCGGCGTCAGCTTCCCCCGGGGCGGATTGCTCCTCCTCGGTAGGGGCGTGGTAGCCGCCGCGGAAGACGAAGATTCCGCCGGTCAGGTTCCAGAGGATCTGCACCATTCGGATCGACATCGTCAGCGCGAACGCCTGGCTGACGGTGGCCCCCTGCTTCTGGGTCAGGAGGATGGCAAAGTACTCCATCACGCCGGCCCCCTGCGGGGAGATTGGGATGCTGCCGACCAGGACGATCACCGGGACGGCGACGAAGTAGTAGAGCGGGGAGATCGTCAGGCCGAACGCGTTGCCGGCGAGCATCGCGCTCAGGACGACCGTGACGTGCACCGGGAGCGTGGCGATCAGGGCCTTCACGAGCAGGCCCCTGTTGGCGGCGTAGATGTCCAGCGCGTCGATGGCGTTCTTCACCTGCTTCTGCTTAGGCGCTTTCGAGATCAGCCAGGCCAGGCCGAAGCGCTGTCGCAGGGCGGGGCGGGCGAACACGATCCCGCCGACGACGCTGCCGCCGAAGATCAGCGCGGACACGAGGGCGATCTTGCCGCACGCTTGGGCGGCGGGGTCGTCGCGGCCGCCGGTGAAGTACTGGAACGCGGCCATCGACCCGCCCATCACGACCAGCGCGAGCAGGCCGACGACGCGGTCGACGACGACGCTGACGACCGCGCGGGTGCGGTGGGTCGTGTGCTTGGATGCGTAGTAGGCCTTGAGCACGTCGCCGCCGGTCGAGCCGGGCATGAACGTGTTGTAGAACGCGCCGACCATGTTCAGGACGAACGTGCGCGCCACCGTCAGATGGATGTCGACGACGGCGAGCAGGCGGTGCCACCGGAGGCTGGTGATCGCGAACGTGACCGGGAAGATCAGCACGGCGAGGACGAGCAGCCACGGCTTGTTGCCGCTGGCGGCGTCCCGGACCATCCGGCCGAGGCCGACCTCGACCAGGGGGTGGGGGACGCGGAGCTTGGGGTCGTGGACGGCGGAGGGGTGGATCCAGGTTCCGGGGGCGCCGGGTTGCATCGCGACCAGGTAGCGTTCGACGCGCTTCAGGTCGTCGGTCAGGTCCATCGCGAGGAGTTCGACCTTCGGGCCGTTCTTGGCGCCGAGGACGAGGGACTTCGCGTCGGCCTTGCTCACGAGTTCGGCGCGGGGGACGGTGCGGCCGTCGAGGAGCTTGAAGTGGGTGGCGTTGACGGGTTGGTCGTCGGCGAGGCGGTGCTCGACCGGGCGGTTGCTGGCGTCGAGCGTGGTGACGCGGTCGCGCCAGGTGATCTGGCTGACCACCCACCAGATGCCGACGACGGCGATCCCCCAGCGGAGGGCGAAGGTTAGCCACTTCTTGACCGACTGGCTCATGCGTCCGGGATTGTGGTGGATAAGGCGCATCGACGCAACGGCGGATCGGCCGTAGTGGAGTTATCGGCCGTGGGAGGGAGAAAACTGGATAGACCATTTCGGTCGGAGCGGGCGCGGCATGGTAAGATGCGGGTATGACGCGGATTACTGTTGATCAGGCGCGGGCGAGGCTAGGCGATCTCGTGGCGGCGGCCGCGAGTGGGGAGGAGGTCGTCGTCCAGTCCGACGACGCGGCGGTGCGGCTGGTGCCGGTCGAGCGGAATCGGCCTCGGCCCCGGTTCGGTAGCGCGAAGGGGTCGATTGAGATGTCTGACGACTTCGAGGCGCCGTTGCCCGACTTCCGCGAGTACACGGAGTAGGGCAACCGGATGAAACTTCTTCTGGACACGCACGCGTTCCTGTGGTTCATCGCGGGGGACTTGCAACTCAGTAACGTCGCCCGTTTGGCGATCGAGGACACGGACAACCAATCGTTTGTCAGCGCGGCGTCCGCGTGGGAGATTGCCGTGAAGGTGAGTCTCGGCAAACTCCGACTGGCGGATCCGTATGAGGTGCTCCTGCCGCGCGAGATCCGGGACAACGGGTTCACGTACCTGCCGATCGAGTTGGGCCACACCGCGGGGGTCGTCGCCCTGCCGTTTCACCACCGCGACCCGTTCGATCGCCTGCTGGTGGCACAGGCGATGTCGGAGCAAATGGCCGTCGTTAGCATCGATGCCGCGCTCGACGCGTACGGGGTACAGCGCGTGTGGTAAGGGGGGACCCGCCGCAAGCGGCGGGCTATGTGGGGCCCGTGTTGGCGGGCCATAGGGCGCGGGGGTTGGTTACTTGCTGCCGAAGGCGGCGGTGACCTGGAGGGAGTCGGTCAGCTTGATCTTCAAATCGCGCAGGGTGACGTCGCCCAGGGAGAAGGCCATCAGGGGGATCTGGGTGCCGTTGTAGGAGGCGATCTTCTTCTGGAGGAACCCGGCGGCGGTGCCGCCGACGACGCCTTCGCCGGTGCAGGCGAGGTCGGAGACGGTGGCGTTCAGCTCGTCGTCGATGTCGAGCTGGCCCTTGATGTTGACCACGCCGGTCATCATCAGCTTCTTGGCCTTGACCTTGACGTCGGCGGCGACGCTGCGGGGGCCGAGCTGCTTGAGGTCGAGCTGGAGGTCCTGGATCGCGACCCCCTGCTGCTTGGCGGCGAGCGTGGCGCCTTCGAGCATCAGGGATTGAAGGTCGGCCTTGCTGATCTTCGCCTGCACCTTCCCGTCCTTGGCGTCGGTGAGGACGAGGAGCGGGTGACCCTTCTTGTCGCGGTCGAAGTCGAAGGTCAGGCCTTTGGCGGAGACGCCGAGGTCGAGCTTGGCGTTCTCGTACTTGATCGGGTGGGCGGAGATCTCGAGGCTGGCGACGGTGATGCCGGGCTTGCGCTTGCCGACGCCGAGCGGCTTGGGCGGGGGCTTGGTCGCGCTGACGGCGGCGCCGTCGAGGTCGAGGCGGACGGTTTTGACGTCCGGGAACTTGCCGCCTTCGACGGACACGCCGGCGGACTTCTTCGGGAGGGAGAAGACGGTCTCGAGCGCGTCGTGGATCGCGGTCGAGAGGTCGTCGGTCGTGGTCGGGAAGTCTTTGCCGGCGAGGGGGAACATGTTTGGGGAGCTCCGGGGGTTGGCGAAGGTCGCCCGTTGCGCTCGCTAAGCGGCCGAGCGGCGATTCTCCGCGGTCGGGAACGGGATTGTCGGCGCGCGGTTAGTCCTTGGCGCTGGTGGAAACGGCGTCGCCGGCGGTGGTGGCGAGGCGCTTGAGTTTGCGCTGGAGCTGATCGGGGGAGAGCCCGACGCGCTCGGCCTCGCGAGCGGTCGCCTCGGCAGCGGCGTTAGCGGCGCGGCGGCCGCGGCGGACGAGGTTTCGAGTGGCCTTCTTCACGCGGTCGGCGATCTCCTCGGCGGTCTCGCCGACGGCGGACTGCTCGACGCGGGAGGTCGGCAGGAGCATGCCGAGCGCGACGCCGGCGGCGAGGGTCGCCAGCCCGGTGACGAGCGGGTGGTTGTGCCACGTCTGCGACATCACCTCACGGCCGGCGACGAGGCCGCGCTTCGTGCCCTGGGCGACGGCGGACGCGCCGGAGCTGGCGTACTCGCCGAGGCGGCTGGCCTGCTGGCCGATCGTGCTGGCGGCGGTGGTGACGCCGTCCTTTACGGTCTCGCCGACGTCGGACAGCGTTTCGCCGACGGTCTCGGCGGTCTCGGACAGGGTCTCGCCGACGTCGCTGAGCGTCTCGCGGGCGCGGTCGACGCCGCGCTCGAGAAGTTGACCCGTCCGGGCGACGACGCGGGCCGGGCGGATCACCTTGTCGACGAGGAGCCACGCCGCGCCGGTGCCGATCAGCAGGGACGGCACCGGGTTGGCCGCGACCGCTTCGACCGCGTTGGAACCCGCGCCGGCGACGCCCCGGGCGACGGTGGCCGCCCCGCCGCGCACGCGGGAGACGGCGCGTTCCAGCGGGCTCCGGGGCGCACGGGACTGCGACCCCTCGCGCTGCCGCTGGCGCGAACCACCCGACCGCTCGCCGCCGGCCTGCTGCGGACGGCGGGCGGGGCGGGATCGGCCGGCGTTGGACGACGCACCGTTGCGGGACGCGCCCGGGTTAGCCCCGCTGCCGCCACCCCCGCCGCGCGCCTGCTGGCCGCGGTTGGCGGACGCACCGTTCGACTTCGACGCGCTGTTGTTCTGCTTGGCCATGTTCGAGGGTCCTCAACTCAAATCGTTCGCCCGGCCGACCGTGGCCGGGGTTGGCCCGCCGTCGCGCGGCGGACGTGGGTCAGTTACGTTTCGTTCGCCGGCGGCAGTGGTGTCGGCGGCGGAAGTTGGTCCGGGTTCGGGTTGTCGTCGCCCGTCGGCGCGTCGGCGGTGGCGGTCTTCGCGAGGCGGCCGATCACGAGACCGACGCCCAGCAGGCCGCCCGCTACCCACGCGGGGTGCCGCCGGGCGACGCCCCGGGCGGCGGCAGCGACGTCGGCGGCCGTCGCCTTGTTCACGCGCTTCGACGCCTTGTCGATCCGGTCGGCGACGTTTTCGACATACCCGGACAGGCGGTCGAGCCGCTCGACCTGCAGGCGGCCCGCCGCCTGCCGCACGACCGACGCGACCAGCCCGATCCGGTCGGCCGCCCGCCGCTTCTCGAGATCGAACACGCGGTTCGCCACCGCCCGCAGCCCTTCCGACAGTTGCGACGCCTCCGCCCCGGCCCAGCCACCGGCCTTCGTACCGGCCTGCCGCAACGCCTCCGCGCCGGCGCGGAGCAGCGCGATCGGGTCGGCCGCCGAACCGGCCTCGCGGGGCGCGGCCTCGCCGGGCGGCTCGAAGCCGCTGATTCGCGAGGTGTGACGGTTACGGTTGGGTCGGCTTGGCATTGCGCTTCGTGCCCGCCCCCCGGTCAAAGTGGCCGTGGGGCGGTCGTCGCAACAAGCGTGGCAAATCCGATGCCGGAGAAGAGGCCGGTGACCCACAACCTCAGGCGATGAAGCCGCGCTGACGCAGCAGCGCCACCACCCGTTCCACGCACTCGTCCACGCTCAGGCGGTCGGTCGCGAGGGTGAGGTCGGCTTGCGTGGGGGGCTCATAGGCGGCGCTCACGCCCGGGAACTGGTGGATCTTGCCGGCCTCGGCCAAGGCGTACACGCCGTTGGGGTCACGCCGCTTGCAGACGTCGAGCGGGCAGTCGAGGAAAACCTCCACGAACCGGTCCGGCCCGACGACCTGCCGGGCCTTCTGCCGCACCGCCTCGTGCGGGGAGACGAACGCGCAGACGGTGATCAGCCCGGCGTCGTTCAAGATCTTCGCGACCTCGGCGCCCCGGCGCAGGTTCTCCGAGCGGTCGTCGGCGGTGAAGCCGAGGTCGCGGCAGAGGCCGTTGCGCATGTGCTGGCCGTAGAGCACGGTGACGGCCCGCCCGTCGTCGAACAGCCGCTTCTCGAGCGCGAACGCGAGCGTCGCCTTGCCCGAGCCGGTCAGGCCGGTCAGCAGCAGCGTCGCGCCGCGCTGGTCGAAGCGGGCCTCGCGCTCGGCCAGCGGGATCTGGCTGTGCTTGGGCTTGAGCAGGCCGGTGACGGCCTCCTTGTTCCACTGGACGCCGGCCGCGCGCTTGTCCCCCGGTTCGAGGATCATCCCTGCGCCGACCGTGCTGTTGGTCAGGCGGTCGATGACGACGAACGCGCCGGTCGCGGGGTTGGCCTTGTACGCGTCGTAGGCGATGGGCTGGTTCAGCGCGAGCTGGACGTGGGCGACCTCGTTCATCGCGAGCTGGGTGATCGGGCGCTTCTCCAGCGTGTTGACGTCGACGCCGTAGCGGAGGTCGGCGATCTCGCCGGTGACGGTGCGGGTCGTCTGCTTGACCCAGTACGTGCGGCCGGGCGTGAACGGCTTCTCCGCCATCCAGACGACCATCGCCTCGACCTCGGCCGACACGTGCGGCAGGCCCTCCGGCGGGACGAGCATGTCGCCGCGCGAGACGTCGATCTCGTCCTCGAGCGTCAGCGTGACGGCCATCGGGCTGAACGCCTCGGCGAGTTGGCCGTCGTAGGTCTCGATCGTCTTGACCCGGCTGCGCCTGCCGGACGGCAGCGCCACGACCTCGTCCCCCGTGCGGACGATCCCGGACGCGATCGTGCCGGAGAACCCGCGGAAGTTCAGGTTCGGCCGCAGCACGTACTGCACGGGGAAGCGGAAGTCGGTCAAATTGCGGTCGGACGCGAGCGACACCGTCTCGAGGTGCGACAGCAGCGGCCGCCCCTGGTACCACGGCATCGCCGGCGACTTCTCGACGACGTTGTCCCCCCGAAGCGCCGACAACGGGAAGTACTGGACGTCCGGGATGCCGAGCTTGCCGATGAACCCGTCGTACTCCTTGACGATCTCGTCGAACCGGGCCTGCGAGTAGCCGACGAGGTCCATCTTGTTGACCGCGACGGCGACGTGGCGGATGCCGAGCAGCGAGACGATGTAGGAGTGGCGGCGGGTCTGCGTGACGACGCCGTGACGGGCGTCGATCAGGATGATCGCGAGCTGGCAGGTCGACGCGCCGGTGGCCATGTTGCGGGTGTACTGCTCGTGCCCGGGCGTGTCGGCGATGATGAACTTGCGCTTGTCGGTCGAGAAGTAGCGGTACGCGACGTCGATCGTGATCCCCTGCTCGCGCTCGGCCTTCAGGCCGTCGGTCAGCAGCGCCAGGTCGACCTCGCCGGCGCCGGTCGTGCCGTGCTTGGCCGAGTCCCGCCGGACGGCCGCGAGCTGGTCGTCGTAGATCCCCTTGGTGTCGTGGAGGAGCCGGCCGATCAGGGTCGACTTGCCGTCGTCGACGCTCCCGCAGGTGAGGAAGCGGAGGAGCTCCTTGCGCTGGTGGCGGTCGAGGTAGGCGTGGATGTCTTCGATGGGCGTAGTTTGCATGGGCGGTTTGCGCGGGGGCTAAAGGGAACGCAGAGACGCAGAGGTTCGGAGGGCGCAGAGAGGGAGAGAGACGTTCATGCCTCGGATAGGACGACTCGCTTGATGCCTTCCTTCAGCATGACGGCGTTGAAGTTGATCAGCAGGCCTAGCTTCAGACCGGAGATCCTGAGGTACGTCGTGAGCTGAGCCCGGTGGATTGCGGCGAGCTTATCGACCGACTTCAGCTCCACGACGATCTTCTCGGCGACGATCAAGTCCATGCGCTTTCGGCCGATGATCTCACCCTTGTAGATGACGTCGTACCAGACTTGACGCGCGAACGGCATGTTGCGCCGACGCAGTTCGGCGCAGAGCGCGGCCTCGTACAGTTCCTCTTCGAGACCCGGCCCGAAGCAGCGATGCACCTCGATCGCCGCACCGATAATCTCACCGGACAAGCGGTTCAGCTCCGGATCGATGTCGACAAACGGAGGATCTTCACCTTCGTAGGGCATGGATCCCTCTCCTCAATCCTCTTCTTCCCCCTCTGCGATCTCCAAACCTCTGCGTCTCTGCGTAACATTTTCTGAACGGCGTCACCCGCCCTCCGATCAAAAGTACCCCTCCCGCTTCTTCTGCTCCATCGACCCCGCCTCGTCGTGGTCGATCACGCGGCCCTGCCGCTCGCTGTTCCGCGCGACCAGCATTTCCTGGATGATCTCCGGCAAGGTCGTGGCTGGACTCTCGACCGCCCCCGTCAGCGGGTAGCAGCCGAGCGTGCGGAAGCGGACGAGCTTCTCCTGGGGCCGCTCGCCCGGGCGGAGGCGCATGCGGTGGTCGTCGACCATGATCAACGTGCCGTCGCGCTCGACGACCGGGCGCTTCGCCGCGAAGTAGAGCGGGACGATCGGGATGTTCTCGAGGTGGATGTACTGCCAGACGTCCAGTTCGGTCCAGTTGCTCAGCGGGAAGACGCGGATGCTCTCCCCCTTGTTCACCTTGCCGTTGTACAGGTCCCAAAGCTCCGGCCGCTGGTTCTTCGGGTCCCACTGGTGGAGCTTGTCGCGGAAGCTGTAGACCCGCTCCTTGGCGCGGCTCTTCTCCTCGTCCCGCCGGGCGCCGCCGAACGCCGCGTCGAACCCGTACTTGTTCAGGGCCTGCTTGAGCGCCTCGGTCTTCATCACGCCGGTGTACTTGTTCGAGCCGTGGTCGAACGGGTTCATGTTCTCGCGGACGCCGTCCTGGTTCGTGTGGACGATCAGGTCGAACCCGTTCTCCCGCGCGAACCGGTCGCGGAACTCCGTCATCGCCTTGAACTTCCACGTCGTGTCGACGTGCAGCAGCGGGAACGGCAGCCGCCCGGGGTGGAACGCCTTCTGCGCCAGGCGCACCATGACGGCCGAGTCCTTGCCGATCGAGTAGAGCATCACGGGGTTCTGAAACTCCGCGGCCACCTCGCGGATGATGTGGATGCTCTCGGCTTCGAGCTGCTTGAGATGGGTTAGGCTGTAACTGCTCATTGCGGATTATTGGCCCTCTCGCCGGGTGCGGAAAGGGTGGAGATTAGGGGAGGGTGCGCGACGCCGCAAGCGGGCAACCGGCCGGTGTGCCGCCGCCCGCCCGGGCGCAGTGAGCGGCCGCACCGAACGCGGCCCCCGGCGCGGCCCGACCGACGGCGCGCCGCTCCTACCGCCGCGCGTCCGTCTCGTCCGCGGCCGGCGCCTGCGCCGCCCGGCGGCGGTAGAACGCGATCAGCACGACCACCATCACCAGCAGCGCGACGGTCTGCAAGATCCAGGCGGCGTGGTTCGGCTGGGGCGCCTGCGGCGCCGGCAGCGCCGACAGCGTCCCCCGCGGCACACCCGTCAGGTCGTACCGCTGCTCGGTCACCTTCCCGTCCTTCGCGGTCTCCAGCCGGAACTCCTCCCCCGCCGCCGCCAGCGTCCGGGCCGCGTCCGGGACGATGCCCTCCGGCAATTTGAACCCCGCGAGGTGCACCCACCCGTCCCCCTCCCGCCGGACGTGCAGGCGCATCGCGCCGGCCAGGTCGATCGTCCACAGTGCGACCAGGTTCGGGGCGGTGATCAGGTCGAACCGCGCCGCCTGCGACTCCGGCCGGACCTCGCCCCAGTCCTGCCACGCGCCGTCGCCGAACGCGAACACGCGCACCAGCCCCCCGACCGCGGCCGCGACCACTGGCTTCCCGCCGAAGACCGTCACGGCCACGGGGCCCGCGGCGACGCCCGCCGGCAGCTCGGTGACCGCCTGCCACGCGCCCCGGTCGTACTTCATCAGCACCGGGGTCGCCGGGCGGGTGGTGGGGGCGGTGGCGGCCGCCGCCGCCGTCGTCGGGCGCGTGGCCGCGGTCGGGCGCGTGGTGACCGACGGGCGGGTGGCAGGGGTCGCCCGCGACGCCGGATTGGTCGTCGGTGCTGCCGCCGCAGCCGCGGGGGCACGGGCGGCCGCCGCCGGCTTCGCCAGCGCGTCCTTCCCCCCCTCGACGCCGCGCACGGCATACAGCGTCGAGACCGAGGACCCCCACCCGAGCACCGGGCCGGTGCCGGGGATCGCCGGCCCCGTCGCCAGCCCCGAGACGCCGACCCGCTTCCACACGCCGTCGTCCACCAGCACGGCCAGGTCCCCCTGCACCTGCGCCATCGCCAGCGCGTGCGCGTACAGCGTGCCCAGCTCGCGCCACGCGCCGCCGGGCAGCTCCTGTTCGCGGATCACCGTCTTCATCCGCATCGCGGCGCCGTCCTTGTACGCCTCGACCGTCGCGACCCACAGGCGGCTGGACGTGCCGTACGCGAGCAGCGTCGGGCGGTACGGCTGCGTGGTCTGCGCGCGAGCCGCGGCCCCGGCCGCCGCCGCCAGCAGCAACGCGCACGCGAGCACGATGCGTCGGCGGAACGTCGGGGTCGCGGCGGAAGTTACGGGGGAAGGCGGGGCGGTCATTTGATCTCGATCTGTTTCCGGACGCCGGGGTCGTCGGGGAAGTCGAAGCTGTTCGCGTTGGGGATCCGGGCGCGGCCGCGCTGGATCGACTCCTTGATGTCGGTCAGCCGGAACGACATCGTGCTCTTGTTCTCCGGGAAGAACAAATCGTAGTTGCTCGCGATCTTCGCCGTCGAGCCCTCGACCGGCTGGTGGTCGGTCAGGTAGGCGCGGAGGATGATCCGGCCGTTCGCGTCGAACAGCAGGACGAGCTTGGGCAGCTTCGTCTTGCGGTCGTACCAGACCTCCTTCTCGGCCACCCACCGGTTCGACAGCGGCTTGTTCCAGACGAACATGTACGCGTCGGCGTCGTTGTTGAACCGCATCGTAGGCACCGGCGGGACGAGGAAGTCCTCGTTCAGCGTGGAGACGCCGAGCACCTCGAGGATCAGGTCGGGGCGGATCGGGATCTGGCGGGCCTGCTCGTCGGTCAGGTTGGTCTTCTGGCCCCACCACTGGGTGCTGACCTCGTCGGGGAACGCGGTGAACCAGTACTGCTCGGCGTTGCTGCCGACCTCGAAGTACTTGATGATCCCGCCGGCGGTCAGCAGCAGGTTGTCCGGCTTCATGAACAGCAGGTAGCCGTCGCCGGTGAACGTGCGGGACTTGCCCTGGTCGTCGACGATCGTGGACTGGAACGAGTGGGCGCAGCGGAGCGTGGTGATCTTCGCGTTGTTCGCGTTGACGTCCTGGACGACCTTGGCCATCGGGTCGGTCGGGCCGTAGAAGGGGTCGGGCCGCGCGGCGGCGGCGAGGTCGCGGCGGCAGCCGGCGGCGGCGAGGGCGGTCACGACGGCGACGGCGACGGGGATGAGTCTCATGCCCATGTAGCGCACCAGCCGTGATCCGGGTTCATCCGTCATCCGTCCGCCTTCGTCCTTCGCGTCAAAGCTCTTCGTTCAGGATCTCGCCCAGCTGTGTGCTGACGTCCTGGATCTGCGACTCGTCCAGCTTGGGGTTCAGCAGGTCGAGCAGGTCCTCCTTGCCCCGGAAGCGGACCTGCCAGATCTCCTTCTCGCCCTCGTTGCGGGTGTTCTCGTAGATGATCAGCCGCTTGCGCATCAGGATCAGCCCGAGCACGAACCGGAAGTTCAGCTTCGCCGGCTCGGTCGTGTCGGCGAGCCGCTCGAAGATCTGGCAGAGGACCTCGTCGTCGACGAACAGCTTCTTCTTCTGCTCGACCAGCGGCATCGTGGTCTTCCAGAAGCCGACCAGGTCCGCCCGGTCGAACGTCGGCCAGTCGTTCAGGCACACGTCGAGCCGCTCGAACCCCGTGGCCGTCTCCTTCAGCGCCGCCATCAGCGGCTGCTGCGGCTCGATCTGGGTCTGGCAGACCACGCACTGCCCCCGCGGGCGGGCGACCTCGTACTGACCGCCGCCGCCGGTCGCGGCGGCCGGCTTCGAGGGCGGGGACGGGTTGGCGGCGGCTTGGGACACCCTGCGACCTCCATGTTCAACGGGACGACCGTCCCGCCGGGTAGGGATAACCGCACGCCCGCGCTTTGTCACGGCCCAAACCTACCCCGTGTGGCCAGGCCGCTCCAGCGGCCGGGTATTCGACCGGTGCAGTGCGTTCCAGCCGCCGGCTCTTCAGTCGGTTGGGGGCGCCCCGCCGCCCACCAGCCGCCTACTTCACCACCCCCACCGCGAACGCCCGCGCCGCCGCCAGCGCCTCCGCCGTCTTAGACGGATCCTTCCCCCCCGCCTGCGCCATCTGCGGCCGCCCCCCGCCCCCGCCCCCGGCCACCTTCGCCGTCTCCCGAATCCAGTCCCCCGCCTTCAACCCCTTCGCGATCAAATCGTCGCTGACCACCGCGATGAACGACACCTTCTCCGCCGTGGCGCTCGCCAGCATCACCGCCAGGCTCGGCGCCTTCTTGCGCAGACTGTCCACCGCGCCGCGCAGTTGATCGTCCGACGCTCCCTCGATCGCCCCGACCACCAGCTTCCCCCCACCGAGATCCGCCGCCTCCGCCAGAAGTTTGCCCGCGACCTCCGCCACGTCGATGCCGCCGCCCCCCCCCTGCTTCAGCTGCGCCTTCTCCCACGCCTTGTACTTCGCCTGCAGCTCCGCCACCGCCCCCTGCGCCTTGCGCTTCTCGCGCAGTGGCAGACCCGGCGCCGCCAGCTGTTTCTGGATCGACGCCACCGCGCCCGGAATCTGGACCTCCGGCACCGCGCGCGCCTGGCCGATCGCCGCGTGCAGATCCGCGGCCGCCTGCTGCGACCGCTTCGCCAGCTCTCCCGTCAGCGCCACGATCCGCCGGATCCCCTTGCTGACCGACTCCTCCGCCGTCACGACGAACCCTTGTGCATCTCCCGAGTTGCCGACGTGCGTCCCGCCGCAGAACTCGATCGAGTACTGCCGCCACTTCTCGTTCGACGGGTCCTTCAGCAGCTCCGCCACCGGCGCGCCGACGCTCACGACGCGCACCATCGGCGGATACTTCTCCCCGAACACCGCCCGCAGCCCGTTGATCTTCAGCGCCTGCTCCTGCGGCGCCTCCTCCGCGTACACCGGCAGCCGCTTCCCGATCCCCTCGTTCACCAGCGTCTCCACCCGCCCGAGCTCGTCGTCCGACAATGCCTTACCGTGGCTGAAGTCGAACCGCAGCTTCTCCGGGTCCACGAGAGACCCCTTCTGCTGCACGTCGTTCCCCAGCACCTCGCGCAGCGCCCAGTTCGCCAGATGCGTGCTCGTGTGGTTCTTCTGCGTCAGCGTCCGCTGCGGCGACACCGTCGCGAGCACGCTATCCCCGAGCTTCAGCGTCCCGCCCGTCACCTGCCCGACGTGCAGCACGAACGGCCCGACCGCCCGCGTCGTCTGCACGTCGAACGACGCCCCGTCCACCGTGCGCAGCGACCCCGCGTCCCCGACCTGCCCGCCCATCTCCGCGTAGAAGTTCGTCCGGTCGAGCACGACCGCCGCCGCCCCGATCGCCGAGTCCAGGAACTTCTCCCCGTCCCAGATCGCGCGCACCGTCGCCTTGACCGGCTCGCCCGCGTACTTCGGCTCGTCCACCGTCGCCGCCACGTCGCCGGCCCGCAGCTTTTCGATCGCCGCCGGCGGCAGCTCGGTCAGCCGCGAGTCCGCCCCTTCCCTCCGCCGCGCAATGGTGCGCGCTTCCTCCATCAGCCGTTCAAACTCCGCCAGGTCCACGCTCATCCCCCGCTCCTCGGCCATGATGCGGGTCAGATCGATCGGAAACCCGAAGGTGTCGTGCAGCTTGAACGCATCGCCGCCGCTGACCACGTTCCCCTTCGCGCGGCCCGCGGCCTCGTCGAACAGCTCGATCCCCCTGCCGAGCGTCCGCCCGAAGCTGACCTCCTCGTCCTTGATAATCTCCGACACCCGCTGCGGGTTCTTCTTCAGCTCCGGGAACGCCCCGCCCATCGCCTCGACGACGACCGGCACCAGCGTGTGCAGGAACGGCTCGCGCAACTCAAGCTGCTGCCGCCCGAACCGCACCGCGCGCCGCAAAATGCGGCGCAGAACGTACCCGCGCCCCTCGTTGCTCGGCGTCGCCCCGTCCGTCAGCGCGAACGTCAGGCACCGAATGTGATCCGCGATCACGCGGAACGCGATGTCGTGCCGCAGCTGCGGGTTCGCCGCCTCCGCCACCGGGTCCGCCGCGTTGCTCTTCGGGTACTGCCCCGCGTACTTGATCCCGCTCAGCTTCGTCAGCGCGTCCCAGAACGGGTGGAACAGATCGATCCCGTAATTGTCGTCCACCCCCTGCAACACCTGCGTGATCCGCTCGAACCCCATCCCCGTGTCGACGTGCTTCGCCGGCAGCGGCGTCAGCGACCGGTCCGCGTTACGGTTGTACTGGATGAAGACGTTGTTCCAGATCTCCATCACCCGCGGGTCCTCGCCGCTCAACACGGTCGGTCCGCCGCTCTTGTCCGGCGTCCGGTCCACGAAGATCTCCGTGCACGGCCCGCACGGCCCGGTCTCCCCCATCTCCCAGAAGTTGTCCTTGCCGCCGTAGTGGATCCGCTCCTTCGGCACACCCGCGACCTCCTGCCACAGGTTCGCCGCCTCGTCGTCCCGCGGCACGCCGCTCTCCGGGTCCCCCGCGTGCACGGACACGTGCAGCCGCGTCGGGTCCAAGCCCCAGACCTTCGTCAACAACTCCCACGACCACGCGATCGCGTCCCGCTTGAAGTAGTCCCCGAACGACCAGTTCCCGAGCATCTCGAAGAACGTGTGGTGCCGCCGGCTCCGCCCGACGTCGTCCAGGTCGTTGTGCTTCCCGCCCGCCCGGATGCACTTCTGCGTGTTGACCGCCCGTGTGTACGCCCGCTTCTCCTGCCCGAGGAAGATCGGCTTGAACTGGTTCATCCCGGCGTTCGTGAACAGCAGCGTCGGGTCGTCCAGCGGGACGACCGGCGACGACGGCACGAACTGGTGCCCGTGCTTCTGAACGAAGAACTCGATGAACTCCTGGCGGATCTGCTGGCTGGTCTTCATGGGATGCAAGGTCTCGTCGGTAGGTGTCGCGCACCGGAAAAAGACGCGGCATTATGGACTCCCCTGACACCCCGGGCAAGCACCGCCCTCCCCAGCCGCGGAGCGGCGGCAGACAATAGCCCCGGGCGTAAGCCCGGGGGATCAACAGCGGCGCAACAGTTAGCCCCGGAGGGGCGACAGATTCTGTCGCCCCTCCGGGGCTGGGTCGATCTTTTCGTGATTACCGGGCTTGCGTCCCCGGCCAATCTCTACCGCCGCCCCGCGACTACCTCAATCGTGCGCCCCCGCCGCCGCCACCACCGACTGCCGCCGGCTGATCAGCTTAATCTCCCGCTTCTCCGGCGGCAGGTCGTTCAGCACCTGCTGCAGATCGATCACGTCCGCCAGCGCCCGCCCCGCGATCTGCGTGATCACGTCCCCCTCCCGAACCCCCTGCTTGGCGAACCGGCTCTTCTCCGACACCGCCAGCACCACCAGCCCGCGCTCGGCCTCCGCGGCGCCCGCGGCCTTCGCAGCCGAAGCGCCCGCCGTCACCGCCGCCCGCCAGTTCTTCGGGATCGGCCCGAGCACCAGCCCCTCCCACCGGATCTTCCGGCTGTCCCGCGTCACCGCCGCCACCGCGTTCTGCCGCCGGCTCATCGTCACGCTCAGCGTCCGCTCCTTGCCGTTGCGATACACCACTAGTTGCGACGCCACGTCCGCCGACGTCATCCCCACCAGCCGCACGAACTGGTCGCTGTCGCGCACCGTCTGCCCGTTCAGCCGCACCAGGAAGTCGTTCTCCTGCAAAATCCCGTGCGCCGGCGACCCGCGGTCCACCGTCTCCACCCGCACCCCCGCCTCCGGGTCCGCCCCGGCGTCGCGCCGCTCCCGGCTGGTCGGCGTCGACACGCTGACCCCCAGGTACGCGTACACGACCTCCCGCCCGTTCTTCAAATTGTCAACGCTCGCCAGCAGCTGCTCGCTGATCGGGATCGCGAACCCGATCCCGTTCGTCTTCTTCTCCGGCAAGATCACCGCCGTGTTGATCCCGATCACGTTCCCCGCCAAGTCGAACAGCGGCCCGCCCGAGTTCCCCGGGTTGATCTGCGTCGTCGTCTGGATCAGCCCCGAGTACAGCCGGTTCTCCTTCTTCGACAGCTTCGGCAAGCTGCGGTCGAGCGCGGAGACTACGCCGATCGAGATGCACTGCCCGCCCGCCGTCGCCAGCCCGTACGGGTTCCCCAGCGCGATCGCCCACTGCCCCCGGCGGAGCGGCTCGTTCGAGAACGCGACCGGCTTCATCCCCGCCGCCGGGATCTTCAGCACCGCCAGGTCCGACCGCGGGTCGGTCCCGACGACCAGCGCCGGGTAAACCTTCCCCGCGTCGGTCGTCACCCAGACGTTCTCCGCGTCGCCGACCACGTGCTCGTTCGTCAGGATGTACCCGTCGGCGTCGACGACCAGCCCGGTCCCGACCATCCGCGTCGTGCGGTCGAGCAGCGAGTCGAGCTTCTCCGGGTTCATGTCCTCGCAGCGGAGCAAATCGTCCGCGTCGAACGGCTGCGACGACGCCGAGATCGCCACCACGCTCGGCGCCAGCTTCGTCGCCAGCCGCTCGAACTTCGCCTCCAGCCCGCCCAGATGCTGGAACTCCGCCGGGTCCGCCGAGTCACCCGCCGCGCTCGCGCCGCGGTCGGCGGCGACGGTCACCGTGCCGGCGGCGGCGGCGGCCTGCTGCGCGGGGAGGAAGTTCCGGCTGCACGAGAGCGAAAAGGCCCCGATCCCCAGCAATGCGAAGGCGATACTGCGTCCCATACAGCTCCACTGGCGGGTTGGCGTGGCGTGCCGCGACCCTGGTCTCTGGACCGACCGTGGGCGTGATACGCATGGGTCCTGCGCGGTTTCGAACGTGCCCGTCGGACTTCGCGGCACAGACCCGTCACGCCTACTTATCGGCCATCGGCCGTTGGGGGGTTCGGCTTTAAGGTAGCGGGACTATAAAAAGAAGAAACCGCCCGGTCGAAGAAAATCGACCGGGCGGAGTTCAAATTGACGAGCCCGACGGTGAGGAAATTTACCCAGTCATCCGACGCCCGCCGGTGAGGTTGTAGAAGCGTGTCGCAGCGGGCACCCGGTCACCAAGGCGGCCGGGCTGCGGCAGGGTCAGTCGCCGTCCACCGGCGGGGCGCCGGTCTCGCCCTTCGCGCTCGCCGACTGCGCCGCCTCGACCAGCCCGCGGGCCTCGAGCACCGCCTGCCGGATCTCCTCGGCCAGGTCCTTGTTCTCGAACAGGAAGTTCTTCGCCGACTCGCGCCCCTGCCCGAGCCGCGTCTCCTTGTACGAGTACCACGCCCCGCTCTTCTCGACGA